>JGI20214J51088_10001994_pt1 | contig 13805 bp, 13 predicted proteins | sample WetSurMetagenome_FD_51088 | JGI IMG/M metagenome (IMG submission 51088) | reverse complement strand
TAAACTTGCCTTTTTAGCGCCTGTTACTGCAAGGATTCTTTGAGCGCAGCAAAATACGAAAGCACCTGTTGCATCTGCGGTTCAGCCATCGCCAGAATCGTCTGCACCGCCGCGCGTTTAGGCGTCGTAGTTATTGTTGCTATGGCGTAGTCGAGGCTTGTGAAAAGCTGCTCCCACGGAATGCTTACGCGTTTACCTTTTAAATTGTAGAGTGCAAGTACAAATGCGCTGGCGCGGCTTAAGCTATCCTTGAAGGATTGAATGCTAGTTCCGAGCAGCACTGAGTCATAGTCGTTGCCCCTGACAAAACCGTCGATTACTATGAAGTTTTCTGAAAGAATTTGGATCTCAACAAGGAGGTCCTGCTTGATTTTTGCTTCTGCGTCGTTTTGCATACTGGATCGCTTCCCAGTATGAAGCGTTCCACTACATAAAACTTGTTTTCCCAAAAATACACAAACGCCCAACAAGCTCGGGCACTTTAGCGCAGCTTTGCTCTGCCAACCATTAAATCAGCTATTTTGTGTCTGCCTATCCATAAAACCCCTGTTACGGCAAGTGCGTAGCCTAAAAGCTGCATATACATTTGAGGGCTGTTTTGAAGGATTGGCGTAGAACTAAAGAGGTTATAACCTGCAGTTGCAGTGGGTTCTACTTTGAAAAGGATGTATGTCCAAGTTGAATACATGTGGAAACTATGAATGTTGGAGTACAGTGCTGCCGCAAACAAACCAAACCCAGCTACTCCAGCTGTGGCAAAGGCAGCTTTTCGAAATTTCGACATAGATCTACTTGCTTTCAAAATCACGACGCTTTTACTGATTAATGCACCGATCAAGAGGCATAGGTACGGGAGTGTTTGGTAATCATATTTGAAAGCGTTGAGAAAAGGCGACTTTAAATCTAAAACCACTCCAAGCAAAACATTTATTCCAATAACTGACAGCACCACAGCCACGCTTGCGGTATCGAAGAACTTAAAATCCTGAAGCAAGTTGCGTTGAAGAAGAACTAAGAGTAAAGAAAACATTAAAGCATCAATGAAGAACCAACCAAGGCTATAGCTTACCAAAAAGTTCCATACAAAAAACACTGTCGGTCTTATGCCGGTAGGCATGGGCGAGTAGAAGTCTGGATGTCGCAATATAGAAAGGATTCCAACGTGGTTAACTACGTCGTACCATAAGTATGCGCTTACAAGAACAGGGATCAAAAATACAACAAGCCAAAGCAGCATTGATTTGACTCTTTTGGGGCGATAATAAAGGAAAGCCGCCAGCAGGGGAATCAAAGAGTAAACTGCATAAAGTTTAGTGCTAAAAGCCACAGCAAAAATTAACGCAGCCACTAAGACTAGTTTTAGCGATGTCCGTTTAATCGCATAAAGACCCACAAGTACCGTTAGGAGGCTAAAGAATAGGCAGGGCAAGTCAATAAGAAAAGTTCTCGACATAATAAGGTGCCAAGGGCTAAAAGCAAAAATTAACGCGGCAAAAAACCCCGTAATCCTATTATAGGATATCTGACCGATGACGTAAACCAACGCAACACAGCCAAGCCCCATCAGAGTAACTAAAACCGTGCCGTTAGCGATCGACAATCCACCGACGCCTTTAGCGAACGCCGCCTGCAAGTAGAAGCCTATCGGTGGCTGATCCATAAGGTAACTTCCATTGGCCAAGGGTAACCCAGTTTTTAGTACCCCCGATACGGCATCTATCTCCCAATCTGTATCACTGTTTGTGAACGGTCCCGCGGAGAAAGCAACCAGCAGAAAACCAATAAGAACGCTAAGCAATGGATAATATTGAATTAAAAAGTTTTTTAGTATAGTCTTCATATCTGTACGTTTTCTTGAAAATTTTCCTGGGAAAATTGAACTGGATGTCAAACGTTAAATGGCCTTAAGTTACGCTAATGACGTTTTGAAGATAAGTTTTTTGCAAGTCCCCTTAACCGATGATTCTGTTTACGCATGGTATCTTCTTTAGAGGCACAATTATGGCTAAGCTGATCAGCAGACTTGCGGCGGTTACTAGCGGAATCGATATTATCGGGTTTATGTTGGTTACGCTGATTTGGATACCCAAGTAACCTTTCTGCAGAGTTTCAAGTATGATTAAGTGGAAAAGATAGATGGGAAGGGTGTTTGCGCTTATGGTTTGTATGACTTTGTTGGCTTTGGACCATTTCTGCAACGATTGGTTTGGAACTGAAGCTAAAATCAGAAAAATAGCGATTGATGTAAGTATTATGCTAAAGCTTGAAGCGTCCAAGAAGAAAGTGCTGTAAAACTCGCCCAATGAGCCAACCAAGAAGTAAGTGGCAAATATCGTCCAGACAACTCCCCCCACCAACATTGCGTATACTACAAATCGGCGAAGTTTCAGCCGTGTGATGTAGGCGCCTAAAAAGAAGTATCCAAGCATCCCTGTAATCAAAAATACGTTATCCCTAAACCAAACCACTTGTGGACTAAAAGAAGTTAAAGTCAGTAAGGAAATGATGCCTGTTCCGATGAACCATAGCAGAAGAAAATAGCGTGCTGTGCTCCAGTTCGCATGCGCCACTACGACCCTGATCACTGGAGTAATGAGGTATAATCCGATGAGGAGGTAAACGTACCAGAATTGCACGTAAGGACCAACTAAAACTCCATCAACAATCGATGTGGGAGTCAACGTTTGACCTCTCACCAGAGTGTTCCAAGCAAAGAAAACAATCATCCAAAAAATTACTGGTATACCAATGCGGTTCCAACGTTTCTTGAAAAACACACGCAAGGGCTCTTCGGTTTTGCTGGGTTGAAGCAACAGAGCCCCAGTCAACATGACAAACAGCGGCACAGCGGTACGTGCNATGGCGCCGTAAACATCAGCGGTCCACCATAACTGCACAGCTTGAGGGGACATTATGTTAAGGTTTGAATTGGGTTCAGCCGACGCATGAAGTAAAATAACAAAAACTATAGCAACTGTGCGGATAAGGTCCACTGGAAGCGAGAATCCCTCAGCTTTTTGTTCCCCAGACATCTATCCAACAGATACAGAAACCGCTATTAACAGTTTGCACTCAAAAAAGAAAAGTGGGTTATGATGCAAAAAGGAAAAGGTAACCTGAATAGTCATCGCCGAAAAATGTTGTGTCAGGGGACCCGTCTGGCGTTGTTATGGCGTCGTAGACAGTAGATGCAATAATGGTTGAACCGTCATCGGTTGGATGAATACCATCTGCAAAGAGCTCTGTGTGGTTTCCAAACGTGTCATACATGTCTATNACTGGGAGATTAAACCGGTCTGCGATGTGGTCAACNTGTGGCAGAATTGTGTTTNTGAGTATCGTGTTGTTCCAAGCAGAGTTAGTGTTAAAAATTGGCGGCGACCTTACCACCCAAACAAGTTGTTTTCCCACCAACTGCTGGAAATCCTCGATTAGTTGAGAATAGTCAGATTCAAAATTATCCTCACAACGGCTAATGTTCCCGTTAGCATCGTTGGTGCCCAACATTATTATGACTATGTCAGGATTAAACGCTTTAGCTCTTTCAAAAGCCGATTGATTCATGTAAGGAATCGTTGAATTGTTAACGACGGTTGAGCCACTGACGCCGAAGTTAGCTACAATGTATCCGCTGCCCAGCATCGTTTGCAGTTTATTGGGGTATCCGCTTCGTTCTGTGATGCTGTCGCCGACGCATGCAACGCGGATTGGTTCAGCCGCAGTCTGGGTCAAAGTTAGGTCAGCTGAAATCAAGACTAAAATAATTAATACTGCTATTAGTGCAATGGATAGAGATCTGTGCCTATACATAGCCATCAAATAGCGACAGTAAAATTAAAAACTCCTAATTTTAGCTTTTGGTAACTAAGATTCAGTTTTTTATTCTTTCAAGCGTCGAGTTTCAGGCAACTTGCTGGTGTCAAACATATTATTTGACGTAATAACTCGATAAATCTCTTTAGCAATCATGTGTACCGCCATGTCGTTTGGGTGGACGCCGTCATAGGGAAAGCAATCTCGGCGGTTAACAAACAAAGAATAAATATCGATCAGAGGGAACTGCATCTTGTTTGCAACAGCAACTATTTTTGGCAGAATTTCACGGTTAAGGCGTTTTGTGCTTAGACCATTGCCGTCACCAAAAATCGGGGGCGGCTTAATAAGCCAAATCCTCGGTTCATTAGGCAAGGTTTGGAAATTTCTTACAAGTTCGCTGTAATCGTTTTCAAAGTTCCCGTTGTACTGCTCCAAGCTTGGTTGGGCGTCGTTTGTTCCAAGCATTATTATTACTATGTCGGGTTGGCTCGCTTTTGCCCTCCAAAAAATGGGGTAGTGCATGTATGGTGTTTGGCTGTCAAGGGAAACTGTTGATGCGCTCAAGCCAAAATTAATAACCGTGTAGTTATTGCCAAGTAGGCCTTGAAGTTTCTGGGGGTAGCCATATACTTCGGTGATGCTGTCGCCGACGCATGCTACTTTAATCGGTTTCGACTCGGGAGTGTTGGTTGTTGGCATCTTTTCTATTTTGGCTCCTTCGTTTGGTAGCTTTTTTGTAAGTTAAACGTTTTGATTCTAATTTGCAGTCCTTGCCGGGAAGGTTAGTATACCTGCCCAAAAAAGAACCGAAAGAAAAAAACTAACAGTAATATAGAAACGTCATTGCGGGGTTTTTATGCAGTTCGATACCTTAGCAGTGATGCTACGCCACCCAAGGCTTTTAGCTGCGTTTTTTCCTCTGAGGCTGTGGAAATGACTTCTACGCTGGCGTCTGTCTGTGCAGCTAAATCCTCCAATACATCCACAAAGTCCCGTTCTGCAACCTCAAAAGTGGTTCCACGACATTGATCGCAGGGAACCGACAAAAGTTCCTTAGTAGCCTGGGTCGTGTTGTCAGCGATTTTGCTTTTGGGGTACCCGCATTTTTTGCACACTGCGATCACCTCCCCGTAAGCTGTATCGTCGGCCACAAGGACAACTCGGACTTGACCAGCCTTTAAGGCGTTTAGCACTGCATCCAACCCGTAAGTGGCTAAACCGCCTGCGGGTTTGCTTAACTCCATCATAAGGGTCTGCACAACTTTGCGCTCTTCAGGCCCACACATACTTTGCAAAGACTCCGCGGATTTATCAAGAGTCTCTTTGAGTGCCTCTTTATACGCAGACTGCGTATCAACGACACCGAGCACCATGTTTGCTAACTCGTAGTGAAGAAATTCGCCTTTCAAGAAATCGTTCTTGGTCTGCCCGGGACCTCCCACTACCATCACGTTAACTTTGTTTTCTAGGAAAACTTTTGCTGCGTGTTCTGCGATACGGTGGAAAAACGCTGTGACTTCCATGTCGCGTTCCCGCTCGTAGCGCCGTTGACTTTGTCCGCCTTTGCTTGTTTTGCCCGCTACACCTGAAGTGATGGATTCCTTGACTTCCAAGCGTCCCCCGTTTTGAATGCCTAAACTAGCTTGTTTTGAATCTAAGACGAGGACGCCTACGATTTTTTGGTCCCTAAGCATCTCACGCAGCGGTTCTAGATGGAAGTGATCGTCAACGTTATAAAAATACTCTGAGATTAACTGGGGCGGAATTATTTCCTCAACACTCAGGAGCTCTTTTTCCTGATTTCCTGTCGAAAAGGTTCCTGCAAAAACAGCCACCCCGTTGCGGGGAATCGTCTTCAGCGCCCTTAAGTACTGAATAAGCTGTTTCTGTGCGTCCTCAAAGCGCTTCTGGACATGAAACGGAACAGTGTTTGCGCATTCGATGTCTTTTTTAAGAGTTGCCACAACCGGCTCAGTTGAGACTTCGCTTGGCAGGAAAAGCGAAATTAGTTCTTTGTCTTTTGCTTCTACCTCTGATAACCAAGCAATGTTTTTACGGAGCCTGTGTTGCTTAACAGAGTTAGAAGTCCCAAATTGGCATGACGAAAGATGCGGTTGCTTCGACAAAATCAGCACCTACCAATTAGCTGTCTTTGTCAAATTTATTCATACCTCATGAATCCACGGGAGTTAGGGGGGAATAAGTTAATATCGTCGTTCTTCCTTTCCGCCGTATCTGTTAAGTTAACAAGTTCCCGATATTTGGAGTAAACAAAGTTTGAAGATAGAAGTTCTCGGAGGAGCTCGCGAAGTAGGCGGCTCATGTATATCAGTTGAAACTGATTCAGCAAAAGTGGCATTGGATTACGGGATAAAATTAGACGCTGAGCAGCCTAAGAAGCTGCCGAAAGATTTTGACGCCGTCATTATCAGCCACGCCCACCTCGACCACACTGGCAGTTTATTGAGCCTATGCAAAAACAACAACCCCACCATTGTGGGTTCAGACATTACACGGGATGTAACTGTTGACCTTCTCCACGACATGGTAAACATCCAAAACGAAAAAGGCAACATCGAATTCAACAGTGACACTGCTGAACGAGTACGCAACAGTTGGTGGAGCCGCGAAGCAGTAGCGTTGCCAGGATTAAAAATTCAGCTTCAATCCGCAGGTCATGTTGCAGGCGCAAAAACAACCAGCTTATATTCAGATAAAAAACGCATTGTTTACACAGGAGACTTTTGCATCCACGACACAGAAATCCTGCAAGGCTGCAAAGTCGAATCCCTCCCCAAAAAACCAGACGCNTTAGTCATGGAATGTACTTACGGCGGAAAAACCAGACCGCCGCGAGAACAGTTAATTGACGAATTCATGCAGCAAATGCTCACGGTTATGGAGCGAGGCGGCAACATCTTGATCCCAACGTTTGCGTTTCATCGCAGCCAAGAAATGGCTAAACGCCTCGATGTAGCCATAGAACGCGGAGTTCTGCCACGCTACAACGTTTATACTATTTCAAATTTGGCGCATCGCATAGACGGCTACTTCAATCAAAACCGTGGGTTATTCACCAAATGGGTTAAAGCACAAAAAACCCCGTTCAACTACCGCTATGTTAGACACCTCTACCGCACCCAGCAAATTGTGGAACCAGCCGTCGTCATCTGCACCTCAGGCTTTGGCCACGCAGGCGCAAGCCTACGGCTCCTAACGGATTGGGCACCTGACAAAAACAACTGCGTCATATTAACCTCGGGTTACCTACCGCCCAACAGCCCGCTAAAGAAAGCCAAAGAAGAAAAAGTCTTCGAAACAGAGCTCGAAGTTGTCAGGGTAAAGGCAGAAGTACGCCAAATCGAACTGTCTGGGCACGCCGATCAAACCGAACTCGTAGAATTCGTCCGCAAGTTAAGACCAGACCGCACGTTGCTGGTACACGGCGACTTGGAGCAGGCAGAATTACTCTCAGAAAAAATCTCTAATCTAACGGATGTCTCTATACCTAAAGAAAATGATGTCTTCGATGTCTAAGAAAAGATGTTAGCTGGGCATTTGGTAGAATACTATTGCCCCTAACACGATACTTACCAACCAGAAGCCAGCCATAATGCGCATCCCTCGACCCGTCGGCAACACTCACAACGTTTTCGGAAAGCACTTTTAACTTATGGGTGCTACTTGAACCTACGAAACTCAGCAAGAAGGCTTTTTAGACAGAATCTGCTCAAATCAGAAAGTAGTTTATTGTTAAGACGACGCTATCTTGTTTGGAACAATCGAGCACTGCTATAGCTTTGTTTGGTTTGTGTGATACTATAGGCCAAACAGGCAAGAGAAAATGATCTAAACCAATTTACTGGAGTTTTGTCTCAGGAATTCTTTGGCTTTATCTTAAGAACTAATACGAAAGAAAAACACTGGTATTAAGAAAAAATTCCGGCGCCCATTGCGGGCGCCACCTTTTTGTTGTCTTGTTTAAACGCTTTAATTGGCTAGCAAACGCTATGCTACTGTTACGGTTATGTTGTCGATGATGTAATCAACGGCTCCTTGAGCTATGAATGGTACCTGAAATTCAACCGCGGAGAACGGGGTAGATGAACTGAAGGTTATGGTGCCCTGAGGGTAGCTATCCCCAGTTATGAAGGAGCCAGACATTGTCACTGGATTGCCAACGGTTGTGGTTTTAGTCGAGTTAGAATAAGCGGTAAGTTGTACGGGGGTCGGGTTACCTGCTGCGGGATCGTGATAGTCTATTGTGGCAAAATTAAGTGTGATGCTCTTAATTGGTTGGCTAAAAACTATATTCAATGCGTTTCTACCAGCGTAAGAGTGTTCTAAGTAGTTTCCTGAGGTTTTAGAAAGTATAAAGAAAGTTGTACCCTGGCTTTGTATAGAAAATGCAGTTGCGGGAGCAGTTGCTGATATGAACTGCGCAGTTACCAATGAAGAAGTTAGATTAACAGGCGTTGGTTGTCGGAGGTAAATGTTTGTTGCCGAATCATCGAAATTAAATATTGCAACGGTTCCAGATTGGGCAATGGGGCTTTGTGTTGGCGTTGGATTGGGCGGTTGAGTTGGGGTGGAACTAGTGGTGGGTGTTGATGTGGGTGATTGTGTAGGAGAAGGCGTATTGGTTTGATAAGTTGTTCCTGAAGGAGCGGGTGTAACAGTACCTACTATCGTGGAAGTAGGACTTGGATTTGCCGTCGGTGATTGTGTGGCTGCTGGTGTAGGAGTAGCAGTTAACGAGGGCTCTTTTGGATTTGTGCCAGCTAACCACTGACTTGATGCAAACCAAAGCGAAAAAACGATAACTACTATCACAATTGCTGATGCCAAAATTTTCATATTCATAGATTTAGCCATTTTTATATCCACCATTAGAGTAAGGTTGGTAAACAGTCTTCGTTCAATCAAGCAATTAGGAAAACTCAATAAAAACAAGTGTGACTGTAACGTCTACACAACGAATTGGATATTAGGTACATAAATTGACTAAATGGATGNAATAGGTTGGCTTAGTGGATTGCCTACTTAAACCAGCAGCTACTCTATTTTCGGTTGGGTACCCATCGAGCCTTNTCCCAACGAATTCTATCAACTTTTTTAATGGGTTTTTCTCCTTGATAACCGCATCCATAGCATTTTCCGTCATGCACCGAAACNATGTCGCCGCAGTCGGGACACTTGTACTTGCCTTCCTGATTTCTGAGGAATTCATCCATACCTTTCTCCTTAATTTCTTTAAGGTTTTCCAGCATACTCATGCGGTATCGAACTTGGTAGTGCTGGTCAAGTTTAGCAAGTCTTGCACAAGGTATGTCACTGCATTCGGAGCAGGACCTGAGTTGTTCGCCGACCTTTTTTGGGCAATCGCGCTTAATGAAAGCACAGTTTTTGTCTCTGACTCTACAGCCTGAGCAATGTGACACTTCTCCTTTCTTATAGGGCACTCCCCGCGAGTAAGCAAGAAAAGCTTTGCAGATTCCGCAGTTCATGCCACACGGCGCAATTAGGTCAGGAGTAAACGGTTTATTCATACTTTTTTAATAATTACAGAATACTAATTAGTCTTGTTGAGCTAAGCGGCGTTCGCGATATGGTGCAGGGGGTGGGATTCGAACCCACGAACCTCTGCAGGATAGGCTCCTGAAGCTAGCGCACCGCTTTAAAAAAGCGGTTCTACGCCTTTGACCAGGCTTGGCGACCCCTGCATAATTCCTGCTGGTTTTATCTAAAATATCTTTTAGTGATAAATAGGTTGCCACTAGTGTCGATTATTCATTCGCAATTTGAAACTTATTTTTGTTCTAAGATAGAATTATTTACAACCTATGCAAGTAAACGCGTTGATATGTCCTCAAAGACCACAAAATCCTGAAGCTTACCAAGCTTACCTTGAGTGATAAGACGATAGCGGTCACCGTTTTAGGCAAGCTTTACTTGATGAAGGCGGTATAAGAGCATGAAGTATAACGATTTTCTAAATTAACAAAGGCGATGCAGAACACTTTTTCGATTTAGAAGGGGGAGAAAAACAGGTTGGTTAAGCGGACCAAGCCATGCGCTAGTGTGGAGCGGCGTAAAAAAGCAGATGGGCAATGCCTTGTCCGTCGCCAGCAGCCAAACCCGCCTAACTTTATTGGCTATACCTTGTATTCTAAACAAAAGGTAACCCGATTCGGGGATTTAAGAGGTTGTGATAGCGCCAATACAACAACAAACGGCGAACAGACCATGCAGCTCCAACCTCATCGTCAACCAAAAAAAACCATTCGATGCCATACGTACTCAAACGAAAAATTGCCAGGCAATAAGTTTAACAAATGTCTAGTGGAAATAATGAAAACCTTTTATATTAAAAAATAAGAAAGAATATTTGGGATGTGNAATGGATAGAAACGAAGCGGTAAATTATCTCAAAGATCTCCTCAAAAACTGCAACGAAATGTCTCCCGAAGCACTGTTCTTTGAAAACCCCCCAACTGGGGAATACAACGGTTACTGTGTCCGCATCAAAGGCGCAATCCTAGAAGTCGACAAAAACATAGTAAAAGAACTAGCTAAAAAACATAATTTAACTGTCACAGAAGAAAAAGACCAAATCCTAATATTTAGGCCTAAGTTAACCTCTTAAACTTAATACCGCATTGGTCGCAGACATAGAGTTCTATGCAGAATATGAAATTCTCGATTTTACGTTCGGGCACATAGAGTTCTTTTCCGCATTTTGGACACTTAACCATGCCTTTCCCTTCTATTTTGGAGAAATATCGTTGCGTGGGGGCAGATAAAAATAAATGTTGTCTCAGTTAAGCAACAACAAGTTTGCCAGAGCTCTTTTTTGGAGAAATTAGGGTTGCTTAAAAGTTGCTAACCACTCCAGCAAGCCCTCATGTACCAAAGCAGGGTTCTCAAACACACGTACGTCTTCGGTTTGTATGAGTTTGCGCACCTGGTCAGCTTCTTCTTTGCGTACCCTTAGCTTCATTTCTTTTCCGTTAGGAAGCTTCGTGGAGATCACACTTTCTTTGTAGTCCACTGGCATTACCCAAACGGGCACAAACGCTTTAAGCGCCATAATCGCCGAGTTCGTAAGCAATGTGTCGCCTATGCCGTTAACGATTTTAGCTACCGAATTTGACGAGGCAGGGAAAATTAAGAGAAAATCGTATCGTCCACTCTGAACTATCCCCGCTAGAAACGGAGAATTGGCGTTTGCTTCCANAGACACTTTGGCAAAGTTCAGTTTGAGTTCGTTTTCTAGTTGATAGAATTTTAGCATTGTTTCAGCGTTTTTGGAGACGAAAACTTCGATTTCCACGTAGCCCTCGGATTCCGCCTTAAACTGTTTCATGGTATCGATGATTTCTTTGATTTTGTCCCCTGCGCCGGTTATGCCCCAGGCAACTCTGTGCTTCTTTACTTTAACTTCACTCATGTTAAACCCTACTTCTTGACTCCATACTTATCGAGATATTCGGCGAAACGTTTAACCGTCTTTTTGAGGCTTCGGAAGCCTTCCTCGTCAGCCATGGCGCCCTCCAAGGTGTCTTTAGACCAAAACGTTGAGCCTAAATTTGCACCGAAGAATCCACCACCAACCGGTATTGCACCATTAATGATGAAAAAAGTATGTATCTGCGTAAGCGCGAGCTCTTGTCCGCCTAGTCGGTCGCCTGCGACGGCGATGCCCATGCCGACTTTGCCTTTAAAAAAGTTCGGTTCAGCCGCTACAAGCGCACGTGTGCGATCCATAACTGCTTTGGTTTGTGCACTTACGCCTCCGTTGTAAACGGGGGTTGCAAATATTATGCCGTCGGCTTCGGCTAGCAGGGGGTAGAGTTCTTGCAGGTCGTCTTGTACGACGCATTCTTTGTTTTTTAGGCAGTAATCGCAGTGGGAACAGTAGTCAACCCATTTAGCGCGAACGGTCCAAAGTTGGGTTTGGAAGCCTTTCTCTTTTAAGGTTTCAAGGGCTTTTTCTAAAATGTGTTCGGTGGCTTGGTGACGGGGGCTGCCACAGACGCCTATGATTTTCATAAGTGTTCAAGTTATTTAACGATTGCTTTGCATTAAACCTTCCCCCAAACCGCCCCTTAGACATAGGGGTACCAGTCAGCGAAAAGAACCGCGCCAACAACAAGTTGAACCGCAAAAAGAACAAAAATGAAGGGCTTAGCAGAAGGTTTCTTCTCAAACCATAAAGCCAAAGTCCAATAAACCGGAATAAGCGCACAACTATAGCGTGCAAGCGATTTTATGTCGCCTACCACTAAAAAGAACACAAGTAACACAGCCGCATAACTGTAGTATGGCAACAGACGATGTGGTTTTAGGTTTGTTCGGTTTTTGGCAAAAAAACCGATAACCGCAGCCAAACATAGTATAATCATGGAGATTGATACAAGCCAAAATTCAACAAAACCAATAGAGAAAATCTTTGATGGAGCGAGGAAAGCCTGGATTAAGGTGACACGGTCCCAACCGATTTCGGTGGAAAAAACTACAAGGGGATTCTCGGCAATTAGCCAACCTAAAACAAGCATAGTTAACAATGATGTGACCGCGATGAGGCTGGCGATTATGGCTTTCTTCTTTTGTTTTAAGGAGATATTTGCAAATGCGGCTTGAATTAATAGTGGAATGGCGGTGAATATTCCTTCAGGCCGTGTTAACCCAGCCAAGTAACCGACTAAGCCTGAGCTATACACTTTTTGAATTTCAAGATAGTAAAAAGAAACAACTAACAGTAATAGGTAGAGGGATTCTGGGTAAATCGCCGAGTAAAATATCCCTGCGGGGCAGAAAGCCAACAGCAGAACCGAGGATTCCGCTAAGTTCTGTGAAAACAACCGGGTAGTTAATTTATGAAACATTAAAAGTGCTAACAGAAAAAGTGCGTTGTTAACAAAGAACCCAGCCACCGTTAAAGCTACATCGGCACCAAAAAACGGCGAAATCGACGTTGCAGAAGCCCCCATAACCAACGGAAACAGAGGCCTAAAAGCCCAATTTTGACTAAACAGGTATCCGTTTTTTGCAATAGAGAGATAATAACCTGAGTCCCAATGAGCAAAAACGTTAAAAAAAGGCGCAGAAATATTCCACGCTTTAGAGTAATCATAAGTTGGTATCAGTTTTGAGGCTGCGACAGCTGAGAAGATAACTAGCAATCGGGAAGCAACAAACCACTTCGCAACTTTACCGCTAAACTGCATAGTTACCTTATTCGTTTACATCCATTTACCATTTAAATTGTGTCACTGTTTAACCTAAACTGCCTCGACAAATTAACTACCATTTGACCAAAAGACACTTTTAAATTAGCTAAAATATGCGCAATAAGTAGATAACTGTGAAAGCAAAGAGAACAAGTAGACACCCAAGCGTTCCTATCGCAGCTACCGTACCGTACATAAAAAATCACGCAACTTTAAGTCCGAAGAGCTGCAAACATCTTTGCATAACCCCGTCCCGAGCAAAAAGTGCAATTTCGAAACTTTGAATTCTAAAATAAAAAGGCGATTTAAGTTTTTTTTAAAAATAAAAAATAAGAAAAGAAAGGTTTGGTTGATTTATTCGCTCTCGAAGTATTCTTCGGGCTTTGGCGGGACTGGTGGTAAGCCTCTGCGTTCGCGGATCTTTGTGATTGTGTCAGCCTGCATTTGTGATGGTACTGATGCCCATCTGCTGAATTGGGTCGCCCAGAATGCACGTCCTTGTGTACCGCTACGGAGCTCGTCGGCGATCCCGAAGGATTCGGAGACGGGCATTTCTGCTTTTACGGTGATCATGTCTTCTTCACTTGGCATGTCGAGGATTTTGCCACGGCGTTTGTTGAGTAGAGTGAGGACGTTGCTGACGTATTCGCTTGGGACTTTGCATTCGAAGCTTATGAGTGGTTCGAGTAGTATTGGGTCGGATAGTAGGATTGCGCAGTAGATTGGTCTCCAAGTCATTGGAATGGCTTGTGCGGG
>JGI20214J51088_10001992_pt1 | contig 13809 bp, 10 predicted proteins | sample WetSurMetagenome_FD_51088 | JGI IMG/M metagenome (IMG submission 51088) | reverse complement strand
TTAATTCCTACTTATTTCTCTTTATTTCTATTTATTTCTATTTATTTCTTTTTATTTCTTTTTATTTCTCTTTATTTCTGCTTTTGGCAATTTTTCTGTAATAGTTGCAGAAATCGGAAAGTCCGCATTTGTTGCATAGAGGATTTCTTGCTTTACATGTATATCTGCCGTGCAGTATTAGCCAGTGATGAGCTTCATGGATCATCTCAACCGGCAAATGCCGGGTTAGCTGCAGCTCGGCACTTAGCGGGGTTTTAGCATTTTTAACCAGTCCTATCCTGTTAGAGACTCTGAATACATGTGTATCAACTGCCATTACAGGTTTTCTGAAGATCACCGAGGCTATTACATTTGCACTTTTTCTTCCCACTCCNGGCAGACGCTGTAAGAGTTCAGGTTCTGAAGGTACAATGCTTCCGAATTCAGAGACCAGCATTTGCGACATTCCCTTAAGATGTCTTGATTTATTATTGGGATAAGTGCACGATTTAATGTATTCAAATATTTCTTCAGGTTCTGCATTAGCCATAGATTTGGCATCAGGATATTTTGCCATCAGGGAGGGCGTTATTATATTGACCCTCTTGTCGGTGCATTGTGCAGAGAGAATAACTGCAACGAGTAANTCAAATGGATCACTGTAATCAAGTTCAGTCTCTGCAACTGGGAAGATTTTCTGNAAATATTCTATGGTACGATTATATCTATCCCCGATCGTCATAGAGTTCAAATTAATGGTGCAGGTAAGGTAACACTTTTTATCTTTGCACAATATTGATATTTATGATTAGTTATCTTCAGGCGGAAAGCATAGCCCGGCGAATCGGCGACAACCTTCTATTCGAAAATATAAGTTTTAACATCAACAAAGATGATAAAGTTGCCATCATCGCTGTAAACGGGGCCGGCAAATCCTCATTACTCGATATAATTGCCGGACTTGAAAATCCGGATAATGGTTCCCTTAGTATAAAGCGCGGTTTGCAAATTGCATATCTTCAGCAGTCACCTGTACTGAATGAGGCAAACAAAATTATTGATGAACTTTTCAGCACCGACAGCGAACTTGTCAGAGTCATAAGGGAATATGAGGAATGCGTCATCGCAGGTTCCCCTGAGATGCTTCAGAATATGATTCAGAAAATGGATGATCATAAAGCCTGGGACTATGAAGTAGCAGTGAAACAGATCCTGTTCAAACTTAAACTTACCGATCTGAACGCAGTTATAGCTACTCTGTCGGGGGGACAGAAAAAAAGGGTGGCACTGGCTAAAATACTTGTAGAAGATGCTGATCTTCTTATACTTGATGAACCAACAAACCATCTCGATCTCGATATGATTGAATGGCTCGAGGAGTACCTGATTAAATCGAATAAAACACTCCTGATGGTTACTCACGACAGATACTTTCTCGACAGGGTCTGTAATGTTATATTGGAACTTGCCGACAACGAGCTATACAGGTATGAGGGCAACTATGAATATTTTCTTGAAAAAAAACAAAGCAGGGAATATTCGGCGAAGATGAATACGGAGAAAGCCAAAAACCTTCTGAAGACCGAGCTCGACTGGATGAGAAGAATGCCTAAAGCAAGGAGGCATAAAGCAAAATCAAGGATAGAGTCATTTTATGATCTTAAAGAAAAAGCGGCTAACCGCCCTGATGAAAAGAGTATCAATATCAATGTTAATATTTCAAGAATGGGAAGCAAGATTCTTGAGATAAAAAATGTGAGCAAGTCATTTGATGACAAGGTTATCCTTAAAGATTTTACTTATCTCTTCAACAGATTTGAGAAAGCTGGTCTTATCGGAAGGAATGGCACAGGTAAAACAACANTGTTAAATATTATTACCGGACTGACAGAGCCTGATAAAGGTACAATAGANCGTGGTACAACAATTGTTTTTGGGTATTACAGACAACAGGGGATTGAGTTTGATAACGACATGACAGTTATCGATGCAGTAAAAAATATTGCAGAAAATGTTGTAATCAGCGATGGCAGTGTTCTGTCAATTACCCAGTTTATGAATTATTTTTTGTTTCCTCCGGAAAAACAATATACTCTCATCAGAAAATTATCAGGAGGTGAAAAAAGACGTCTCTATCTGCTTACGGTTCTGATGAAGAATCCAAATTTTCTGATCCTTGACGAACCCACAAACGACCTTGATATTCTTACGCTCAACGTACTTGAAGAATATCTTGCAGGCTTTAAGGGCTGCGTAATCGTTGTATCGCACGACCGGTATTTTATGGACAAGGTTGTTGATCATATTTTCGAATATAAAGGAGAAGGCATTATCAAAGATTTTCCCGGAAATTATACTCAGCTCAGGGAAAATCAGAAAGAGATAGAAATACAGGCAGCTAAGTTAAAACCTGCGAAAAATTCAGTCTCAGCTGAATCAAATACAATGCCTTTGAAAAAGGAGAAAAAGCAGGGCCTGACATATAAAGAAAAAAAAGAATTTGAGGAGCTGACAAAGGAAATTGGAAATCTTGAGGCGGAAAAAAAACTTATTGAAAACGAAATGAGCATTGGAGTTATGCGTAATGAGGAATTATTAGTCAAATCAAAAAGACATGGTGANATAGTTAAATTGCTAGATGAGAAAGAGTTAAAATGGCTAGAATTAAGCGAGAAATGATCAATAGCCTTCATTTCATATAAAAAGAGTTTTGAATTTGGCCGGATTTTATAACTTTAACAATCAATAACTTGTACTCTTGGAAAAGATAGAAATAATTACACCCGGTTACAGGTCGGAAATTCTTATCGGTGAGAAATGGGAATCGGTATCTGTGCTGATTCCGGAAAAAGGAACCGTGATTATTACTGATGACAATGTAAAGAAGCTCTATGGAAGCAGATTTCCAAAGGTTCCTGTTTTTTCTCTATTGCCTGGAGAGCGCAGTAAAATGCTTGAAGTAATTGAAGATATGGCAGGCAAGCTACTTGACGAAGGAACAGATCGGGCTGGATTTATTCTGGCAATAGGCGGGGGAGTGGTTTGTGATTTTGCAGGATTTCTTGCCTCAATTTATATGAGAGGAATAAGGTGCGGATACGTTTCAACTACTTTACTGGCNCAGGTTGATGCGAGTACAGGCGGAAAAACCGGAGTTAACCTGGGAAAGGTAAAAAATATGATTGGCGTTATACGGCAGCCNGAGTTCGTGATATGTGACCCGGTAATGCTTCGGACTCTTTCTGAGGAGGAATATTTATCGGGACTGGCAGAAATGATCAAGACTGCCATTATAGGCGATAAAGAATTATTTGAGCTTATTGAAACCCGTTCAGATGAAATTTTATCAAGAGACTCCGCACTGCTTGAGCAGCTGGTGGCCCGGTCGGTGAGATTCAAAGGATCAGTCGTGACGGAAGATGAAAAAGAGAATGGATTAAGACGCGTCCTCAATTTTGGTCATACTTACGGACATGCTATTGAACTGCAAAAAAATGTCAAACACGGATTTGCTGTAGCTGCAGGAATGGAGATCGCCACTGACTTTTCATTTGAAAGAGGATATATTGGCAGTGAACAAAAAGACAGAATAATTAGTTTACTACGAAGATTTAAACTTATTGGTAAGCTTGAACTTACAGATGATCAGATGAAGAACCTTGTTGTCCACGATAAGAAAAAATCAGGTCACGACATTTACTTTATTTTCACACATGGTATAGGAAAAGCACAGGCTGAAAAGGTTTCTGTCGGCGATGTGCTGGCTTTTTATAAAAGGTTCAGAGATAAAAAAACAAAATTATGAATTCATTCGGTATAGTTTTCAGAGTCAGCATTTTTGGGGAATCGCATGGTACTGCCATTGGTGTAACAATAGATGGGTGCCCTCCCGGAATACCCCTTATATCAGACGATTTTATGGTTGATCTCAGGAGACGCCAAAGCGGGAGCATAGGTACTACCAAGCGTCATGAGCCAGATCTGCCGGAAATACTGAGTGGCGTTTTTGAAGGAGTTACAACAGGCGCTCCTGTTACTCTTATAACCAGGAACAGCGATAAAATCTCCTCGGATTATGATGAATTTAAAAATATGCCACGGCCCGGACATGCTGATTTTGTGTCACAAGTCAAACATTCCGGGTTTTCAGATATGCGTGGAAGTGGTCATTTTTCAGGCCGGATAACTTGGGGACTGGTTGCAGCCGGTGTAATGGCAAAGAAGGTTACCGGAGCTTCACATATCGATGCAAAGCTCATTTCTGCCGGCGGTTCTGAAGATATAGAGAAAGCAATCAATGGAGCTATTGCACTAAATGATACAATAGGAGGCATTATTGAATGCAGGGTTAAAAATCCTCCTCTGGCAATCGGGGAACCGTTTTTTTATTCATTCGAATCAGCTGTGAGCCATATCATATTTTCTATTCCGGCAATCAAGGGAATTGAATTTGGTTCAGGGTTTGCTGCAGCATCTATGAAGGGTTCCGAGAATAATGACCCTTTCATTGATTCCAATGGTAAAACCGCCACAAATAATGCCGGAGGAATCAATGGTGGTATCACCAACGGGAATGAAATAATTTTCAGAATCGTGGTAAAACCTACCTCCTCAACAGGTGTTGATCAGACTACCTTTAATTTCAAGTCGGGTGAGATGGCCACCCTTAAAGTAAAGGGAAGGCACGATACCTGCATTGCTTTAAGGATGCCAGTGATTGTTGAAGCAGCAACCGCTATTGCGATGGCCGATCTGATACTGATTGACAGGGGAATACATGGAGAAAGATGATTGCCTGGTAGTTAAAGGTTACATTTTATTAACGACGAAGTCAAAGACTTCGCCGAGCGAGGGGTGTTGAAAAAGTTGAAATCCATTAACCGCAAATTCCGATAGCTATCGGAACGCAAAGTTTTTACGCAAAGGTCGCAAAGTCCCGATAGCTATCGGGATGAATTATAATATCTTGACTTTGCGTACTTAGCGCCTTCTTAGCATACTTTGCGGTTAAAAAAGACTTTTTCAACAACCCCGAAGTCAGGCAATAAGAAATTATTTAATCGACTTAAATACAGGTGCTTTTTACTTTGACCTGATTATCAGTCCTTCAGTAGTTGAACTTGTGATTTTAAATCTGTCATCAATCCTGTCTCCGATCAGCCAGACAATTTTACCGTCCGATTCGAGGATAAAAATATTTTCCTTATCGAATTTTGAATATTTATTATCGATAAAATAATCGCTTAGTTTTTTCATCTGTTTCATCCCAAGAGGATAAAAATTATCTCCGGCTTTCCATTTTCTGATTTTCAGAGGATATGAAATCTTTTGGGAATCGATGAAGGCGATATGAGGATCAGGATTGATTTTAAAAGTTTTGGTGACTCTGACATTTTCAGCTGACGAAATGCCCGGGAAGATACTGAAATCCTGTATGTTATCAATTGAGTATGATATTTCACTATTAATCTCTTCATCTGACACTTCCAGTTCTTTCCTGTTTTTAATGATTCTGTGTGTACCGGTAATGATCTGGCCACCGGTTTTACCCATGATTACTTTAATGAGATCGGGTAACAATGCATTTGTTATTCCGTAGGATTTAAACAATTCAAAAAGAATGACATTATTTTGTAAATGGTTTTTCAGGAGATTTATATCTATTGTAATAAGCTGATTTTTTTGTTTAACCATACCATCACATAAACCTGATATATATTCAGATACAATTTCATTATACCCAGCGAACCTTTCAGCCGTTTCATTAAGGGTTGTCTCAATTGAAGGATTGATCTCTTTGAGTAAGGGGATAATCTGATGACGGATTTTGTTCCTTGTATATTTTGTATCGGCATTTGATCGGTCTTCACGGAATTCAATGTTATGCTGGTTGCGGAATTCTGTTATGGTCTGCCGTGTCGCAAAGAGCAGCGGTCTGATGATCCTGTTGTTCACAGGTTTCATCCCGGCCATACCTGCCAATCCACTCCCTCTTACAAGGTTTATAAGGAGTGTTTCAATATTGTCATTCAGATTATGAGCAACTGCAATTGAGTCGTATCCAAATTCCTGTCTGATCTCTTCGAACCATTTGTATCTCAACTCCCTTGCGGCCATTTGCACAGATAATCCATTCTTTTTTGCAAATGATTTTGTCTCGAATTTTATACAATGAAAAGGGATATTGTGCTCCAAAGCATAATTATGCACGAGCTCCTGATCTTTATCTGATTCGCCTTCCCTGAGGGAGAAATTGCAATGAGCAATACCTATCTTATTGTTAAGGTCGAGAAAGAGCCTGGCCATCACCATCGAATCAATTCCACCACTTACTGCTAGTAGAATTTTATCTCCTGGCTTTATAATGCTGTTTTCGGATATAAACCTTTTGAACTCATCTAACATACTGGCTGCATTGAAATGCAAAAATAGAAAGAGAGCGGCTCATTACCAAAATAGACAACCTTATTTACATACGATACAGTTTTGGAAGTGACTTCCAAAGAATTTTCAGGCAAAACTATCCTTGGATAAAAATTATTTTAAAACCTGTCTGAGATTCCTCACTTTGTTCGGAATGACATGAAAGTATAAGGTCATGGGGGGGGGCAGAAGTGGTGATTCGCTCATCAAATTATCCTTTATTTCAGCATTTAAAACGCGAATCGCCACTTCTGCCCCCCTTGTTTTACTCAAAATCATTGTCATCCCGAGCGCCAGCGAGGGATCTCCAAATTAAAGAGTGAGTTTTTATAGCACTATAAATTAACTTTATGTTATGGAAAAGACATCNATATTTTGAATGTAGTATCTATTTTCCTGAAAGATATTCAGCAACGCTTTGCTGGGTTTCTTTCATTGCTTTATCTCCTTTGTGCCAGTCGGCAGGACATACTTCTCCGTTTTCTTCAAAAAACTGAAGAGCATCCACCATTCTTATTGTTTCCGAAACACTTCTTCCGAGNGGCATGTCGTTCACGGTCTGATGCCTTACAATTCCTTTTTTATCAATCAGGAATAAACCCCTGTATGCCCTCGGGTCACCATTAAAAGTAACATCTCCCTCTTCTGAGTAGTCATACTCACCTGCCAGAACATCATAGTTTTCCGAGATAGTTTTGGAAAGATCTGAAACAATCGGGTATTTTACTCCCTTTATTCCTCCCTGGTTCAATTCTGTCTGTAACCATTTCCAGTGTGAATGTTTTGAATCAACCGAACAGGCAACCACTGCAACATTTTTTTCTTCAAATTCCTTTAGCCTGTCCTGGAAAGCAAGAAGTTCCGTAGGACATACAAAAGTAAAATCAGCAGGGTAGAAGAAGAACAATACATATTTTTTCCCCAGGTATTGCTCAAGAGAGAACCCTTCAACAATTTCACCGCCATTTATTACTGCAGGAGCAGAGAAAGCCGGTGCTTTTTTTCCAACTAAAACAGCCATTTTTAAATTTAATTTAGTTTAATATTAGTAATTATAGATCATTACATATGATACAAAATTCATAAGATTTTGTTCATTACCTGTATGGAATAATTGCAGGCGCTCCGGGCTCAAAGTTATTTGGTTTAAGAAGTTGCTCCCCTGAAATATTTACAGGTGAGATATTTGAATAGGCTGGTGGGTTAGGAAAATAGCCAATCCGTATCTGAAAAGTATTAAAAACCAAATTGTCATTTCTTATCCTTATACCTACCCCAATACTTGATAATGCGTAACCCTTACCCAGCATCTCAGTTGTACCGGAAAGGAAAGAAAAATCAGTAAATCCAAAAAATGCGAGCCTGAAACCGTAGAAATTGGTATGGCTGAACAGAACCGATTCAAGACTTACTGCTAATCTTTGTGTTCCGTTTATAGAGTCATTACTGAAGCCTGTAAATCCATTATCGTTGAAAAATTTCAGGTATTCATTTGAGTATCTTCCAAATCCTCTGGTATACTGAAAATAGACAAAGTTCCTTATCCGCTCATTACCTAATGTTACAAGGTTTGAAAAATAATTCAATCCAAGCGATAAAACTCCCTGTTCTGTTCTGTTTTTATTTAAAAAGGCAGATAATCCTCCATACAGGTAGAAATACCCAAGAGTCCTATTCGATCGGGCAAAAGATGTTTCACCACCGATATATGTTCTCTGTTTGAATTCATTAAATTCTCTTCCGGCAGTTATCTTGAACAGTGCTCCATAGGGGATATCTTCAGTCCGGCCGTAACTGTAGATCAGATTGGTTTTAGAATATTTTTGTATGGATAATGCAGCCGAAGCCAGAAAGAGCCTGTATTTTTGTAGGTTATAGAAAGATTCTGGTAAGATAACCGGATGAGCGAAGACATTATTATTGGTATAGCGTGCTCCAAGAATAAATCTCGATACAGACTCTCTGTTAATCAGGAATGACCGGGATAACCAATAATCCTGCAAATTGTATTTCAAAGGAGCCGGGATTTTAAGTGTATCAAGATCTTCGGAGGTATACATCATTTTTACGGAAATTCCTCCTGCATATTTTGTTGTTGAACTGATCAGTTTACGGCTGATGTCAAACCCATAAGTTTTTTCACCAAGACCATGAAGAAAGAAAACATTAAGGTTGACGAAAGATTTTGAAATGTTGTTAACCATATAATGAGCACCAAATCCAGGCGAATCGGGCAATGTATTATCGAATGGGACACTCAGTCCGAATTCGTGGCCCATTCCGAAAATGTTTTTTTCAAAAACTGAAACTTCGCCTTTTTTTAACCCATGCCAGGAATATGAGCCTCCCAGAGAATAGACATCCTTGGTATATACAACTATGTCGACTTCCTCATCAGATACGGGTAGTACGATAATCCTGGCATCATCTATAAAAGGAAGCTGTCTTAAGATTCGTTCGTTATCGCTTAATACAAGAGGAATTAACTTATCCCCCTCAGAAAACAGGAGATTTTTTCTAATAATACTCTCATTTGTATTGATATGAGTTTTATTTAAAAGATTTTCAATTTTGTTAGGTTCATCCAGGGTGGGATTATTAATATCAGCTCCGAAAACATCAAGCCTTCGTATTATTATTTTTCGGATCTTCTTTTCCGAATACTCTACATAATTGGCTTCACTGGTTCCTGTGAAATGTTTTTTAAAAAGGGTATCATGCCTGACAATTACAAAGCTGTAGAGTCTTTTCATAAGCTGATTTCTCGAAGCTTTCACTTTGAGGGAGTCGAAAAATATAATGTTTCTGTCAGTTGGAACCGGGGCCGGAATTATTGAAGAGGGTATGCTTAGCAAAGCCTGATTTGAAAATATCGAGATTAGGTTAGAGATCTTCTTAATGACATCAGCCGGAACTTTTTTCAGAGTATCATTTTCAAATGAAGATTGGGAATATGCAGCGCTGCATACAAGAAGCAGGGCCACTATCATGAATGATACAGGCAGTCTTCTGTATTTTTCCGGAACTCTGGCCATCAGGTTTCCTGAGGATTGCTAATCAGNACATCATCGGAGTTAAACTGAAAACCAAGCCGTTTTCCTGTTATTACCCTTGAATGTTGAATCTTGGCTTCAGCCTGACCCACAGTAGCAATTTTTACTGCGTCATATGGTGGAACAAGAAGATCAAACTCAAGGGCATACTGGATTGCTGTAGAAATAATCAGTTGAAGGGATTGCTTGCTGATCTCTTCATTCCCATANTTTGTAAACAACATTCCCATCTGTCTTTTTCCTTCAACAAAATATTGTTTTTCATGATTAATGAAGATCCTTGCAATGAGGTAACCCAGATCATCAAGTCGCGAATATTTGAAAGAGTCGTTCAGGAAGTTATATATATTTATTATCCCTGAATATGCGTTGAATTTGTTCTTCTGAATATAGGCAGTTTTCCAGGCAGGGTGTTCCCTGTCGAACTGAAAAATGTTAGAATGCATACTGAAAAGCAAAATATCTCCAGCGACCTTTAATTGNGCATCGAAATTGCTCCTGTCGGTATATTCCAGTCTGATCCTGGAGTCCACTCCGCCTAAGCTTGCATTTATCTCTTTCGAAAGATTTTTAAGCACATCTTTGACCACGCAAAATGATTCAAGGGTATTATCGAACACTTTTTGCTTAAGGAGAGATTTTTCTTTTAGAGTAACTACGATTGCCACTTTTTTATCATCCTGACTGGTCATAATAAACGTAGAATTAAATGAGATATTGGCATCTAAAATAAGAATTATTAAGGAAAATAAAAAAAGGACATCCTGGCGGGTGTCCCTTCTGTAAGCATTTAAACATTTAATAGGATATTGCAAAAAGCACTCTTCTTTTGGAAGGTTTCCCAGAATAAACACATTTGCCCTGTTCTTCAGTGCTATCCAGAGGAATGCATCTCACAGTTGCTTTGGTCTCCTGTTTGATTTTTTCTTCAGTTTCAGCAGTTCCGTCCCAGTGCGCCATAATGAAACCACCCTGATTATCCAGAACTTTCAGAAACTCATCCCATGTGTCAACATAAAACGTGTTCTCTTTTCTGAAATTCAGAGCCTTATTATATATGTTATTTTGAATGTCAGTAAGAAGTGCAGGAACATATTCAAAAACCTTATCTGCCGCGATTGTTTCTTTTGTAAGATTATCCCTGCGGGCGACCTCGATCGTATTATTTTCAAGATCGCGTGGTCCGATTGCTATACGTACCGGGACTCCCTTCAACTCATAATCAGCAAATTTCCACCCGGGCTTATTATTATCTCTGTCATCGTATTTTACTGTTATTCCCAGCGCCTCCAGTCCTGTTTTTATTTTATTTGCCGATTCGGATAGAGCATCGATCTGGTCTATATTTTTATATATAGGTATTATTACAACCTGAATAGGAGCAAGTTTCGGAGGAAGAACCAGTCCATGATTATCTGCATGGCCCATAATTATTGCACCGATAAGCCGGGTTGTAACTCCCCACGATGTGGCCCACACATAATCGAGTTTGCCTGTTTTGTCGGTAAACTGAACATCAAATGCTTTAGCGAAATTTTGTCCGAGAAAATGACTTGTACCTCCCTGTAAAGCTTTTCCGTCCTGCATCAGAGCTTCAATGGTATATGTTTCGAGAGCTCCGGCGAACCGTTCATTTTCGCTCTTATATCCTTTTATAACGGGAAGCGCCATAAAATTTTCAGCAAAGTTTGCGTAAACATTTAACATCTTTTCCGTTTCTTCTATTGCTTCCTCTCGTGTTGCATGAGCTGTGTGTCCTTCCTGCCATAAAAATTCTGTTGTCCTGAGAAACAATCTTGTCCGCATTTCCCATCTGACAACATTGGCCCACTGATTAATTAAAATCGGCAGATCCCTGTATGAATGAATCCAGTTTTTGTATGAGTTCCAGATTATAGTTTCTGATGTTGGGCGAATAATAAGTTCTTCTTCAAGTTTAGCTTCAGGATCAACAACGACTCCTTTTCCTGTTGTATCATTTTTAAGACGATAGTGAGTTACAACAGCGCACTCTTTTGCAAATCCCTCTACATGTGCTGCTTCTTTACTGAAGAAAGATTTTGGAATAAGTAACGGGAAATAGGCATTTACATGTCCGGTTGCCTTAAATTGCCTGTCGAGTTCAGCCTGTATCTTTTCCCAGATTGCATAACCATAGGGTTTTATCACCATGCACCCCCGAACTACAGAATTTTCTGCAAGATCAGCCTTGATAACCAGATCATTATACCACTGTGAATAATTCTCGTCCTTGTTAGTTAAAAACTTCGCCATTGTTTTGGTATGGTATTTGTTTGAGTGTTATTAAATAATTTGATCGCGTAAAAATAGTAAAAAGATCAGTTTTTATTCAAAAAAGAAAGAGAGGTTCATCATGAAAACAAAATACTTCATCGGAATCACATCATTACTCCTTCTTGCCGGTTCAACTTTAAATGGTCAAAGTGGCGATTCACGAGGCTACAGAAATAATGACGCTCCGTTGGTTATAAATAATTATTACAATGACTACGATTACTCATTTGCCTCACGAATTAACAGATTCCACCGATCATACGTAGTTTTTGATTATTATAATCCGTTTTTTAACGATCCTTACTGGTATGATTACCAGCCTTATTCCCTCGGGATAAACATTTATTCCGGATTTGGATTCGGTTTGGGAAACTACTGGGGTTATAGTCCTTATTCCGGTATAAACTCTTACTGGGGCTATGATCAATTCTATTACAGTAACTGGTACTCACCTTTTTACTTCAATTTCGGTTTCGGAAACAGGTGGCATAATAATTATTATGGCTGGTATGGCCGGAGTCATTATCGCGATTGGAATGATTTCAGACCTGGATATTATTCACATAATGATCGTTATGGCAATAATTATAATTCCGGAAGATTTTCACACTCAGTTTATCCGTCAAGGCACAATTCAGGCAGCAATTCTGAATCCGTACGACATGGTAATATAGCAAGACGCGAAGGCCCTTCGGTAAATTCATCGCGTAATTCCTATAGTAATCATAATCTGACAAACAGATCCAATAACAACAACAATACCCGTAATGCCGAAACCCGGCGAAACGGCTTCAATAATGGTAATTTAACAAACAGATCGGGCAATGGTATAAGCAATGCTGAAACCCGTCGTTACAGTTATGCACCTGTAAACCACAACAATAGCAGCAATAGAAATTTGGGTAATAGCATAAGCAGTGTAAATGCCGGCAGAATCAACGGATCAGGTTATACCGGCAGATCAATATCATCAAGTAGGGCTGTCAGTGCACCTCAGATTCATTCATCTTCTTCAAGATCATTTAGCTCAGGATCGGGTTCAAAAAGCATTTCATCGCATAGTTCTTCACATAGTTCATCAAAATCGTCAGGTTCTGGATCGCACTNATCGNGAGGAAGATCATCGGGAAGGAGATGAAGACCATGAACATGTACTAAAATACCCGCATGAAAATAATGCAATTTATTTGAGGAATAGTAGAGTTAGTTAAATAAATTTGTTTCTTTGGTACAATATTTGCGTGTTAATAAGAAAACAATAGGGGGAATATAAAATGAAAACAGCATATCAAATATTCATTCTTGCACTGCTAACTCTTGGGTCATGTACTTCGAGCCTTTACACCGGGGCAGAGTATGATGACCTTTATTATTCGTCTTCCGACAGACAGGTAGCCAGAAACAGTCAGGGTGCGAATGAGCAGATTGCAGGGGATAATATAAAAGGAAATGATTATTACAATAACAAATATGCTGGCGATACTCTGGTTTCGGAAGAATATTCCGATGCGGTTGACTATAACAATCAGGTAAATAATAACTTCAATTCTGATCAGGGATATGATTATTATAGTGATTCTCCTTATTCAAACCGTCTAAGAATGTTTTACGGAAATTATTTCGATCCATACTGGAGAGATCCGTTCTATTTTGATTATGGATATCCATCATTTGGATATGGGTTTGGCTACGGTGGTTACCCTTATTATGGTTACAATAATTATTATGGTTATGGCGGCTTCCCGGGTGATTATTATGGAGGAGGTTACTATGGTGGTTATTATGGTAGTTATTATGGTGGTTATTATGGTGGTTATGGTTCATATTTTTATCCTTCCTATGGCTATGGTTATGGTTATGGCTATGGCTATGGTTATTCAGGACTATCTTTTCACGAAAATGGCAAAAACAATATAGGGTATGCAAGGAGAGAAAGGGCAAGTACTCTTTCGTCACGAGGGATTAACTATATTGATGGAAATGCCTCTTCAAGAAGAAATTCATATATTTCAAGTTCAAATTCAAATCCGAGAATTAGCGGGAGAACACCAGGAAATCA
>JGI20214J51088_10001991_pt1 | contig 13813 bp, 12 predicted proteins | sample WetSurMetagenome_FD_51088 | JGI IMG/M metagenome (IMG submission 51088) | reverse complement strand
GAGAATTAAACAAAAATTAGGGGGATTAAGCCCTGTCGAATACAGAATAAATCATTGTCATTAACCTGTCCAACTTTTGGGGTTCACTTCAGTATTCAGCCTTTCAGCCTCGAAATGCCTATGAATACTGGCGCTCTGACACATGAATAGAATAAACATATTTTGCTATTACACAGTACAAAATCGNGAANTGAACGACCAAAATTGAAAATCCTGCGAAATTAAATAAAAAAGAAAATACCATGCAAACATAAATTCTACTTTTGGATTTCATCAAATTTTAATATATTTGAAGCCTAAAATAATATAGGTGTGAACTTTCATAATTTGATTAATTACTACATTTCAAAAACAGCTCCAATAGAATACCGGTTCAACAAAGTTCTAAAAGACAAAAGATAGCTTTATGGAAACAAGAGAAGTAGGAATAAAATTAAAAGAGAAGTTGGGATTGAGATATTTCCGATCGGAGTAGCTTTCTCAGACAGTGTGCCTGACGGTTCAAAGAAATTTAAAGATAAAGGTAAAGGCTGCATCGTACCTCTTATATTTCTGAGTGCAAAAGGACAAACCGTATCTGTGGATAAAAATTCTACAGGACTGCCTTGCTCTGCATTTTATCTTGGATACCAAAATTGGATATTTCCAGGAATAGAGAATTTCTTGTCAGACGGGACAGTATTTGGAAGAACCGGAGAAAGATTTTTTAAAACACCGGAAATGGCAAAAACCTATGTCAAATCATTGGTACCTGCAAAAATAAATGACAGAGTAACTATCTTCAAACCTCTCGAAAAGTTTGAAGATTCTGAAAAGCCCGAACTTGTAATTTTCTTCGCCAACGCCGATGAATTAAGCGGAGTGGTATATTTATTGAATTACAGTACGCCGACACTCGATGATATGATAGTAACAAAATTCGGTTCAGGCTGCGCCTCTATAGTTACTATTCCGATGAAACTAAAAGCCGAAGGCAAGAAGCAGGCTGTATGGGGCATGCACGATATATCCGTCAGAACCAGACTGCCGAAAGACATAATGACTCTGTCGATGCCATACAGTATGGTAACAGATATGATCAATGATATTGACAACAGCTTTGTCATTACCGAAGCATGGGAAAAAATAAAAAACAGGAATATATAATAAGTAAATACATAAAGCAGTTAAGTATGAAATTTTATATTACAGATGTTTTCGGAAATAAAAGATATTCCGGAAACCAATTAGCAACATTCTTTGATTATGGCGCATTATCGTCAAGTGAGATGCAACAAATCGCACAAGAAATAAATTTTTCGGAAACTACTTTCATTACATCATCCGAAAAGCGAAACGAAGGTTTTGACATAAGGATATTTACACCACGTAATGAAATTGATTTTGCCGGTCATCCTACCTTGGGAACAGCCTACATCATAAATAAGCACATTCATGAAGCAGATAACGGCATTGTCAAATTAAATTATCGTTGCGGTCAGATACCTGTTTCATTCAACAACGAAGTTTTATGGATGAGACAAAATCAACCAAAATTCGGTCATGATTTGGATAAAGAATTGCTTGCTACAACACTAGGATTATCTGTTAACGATATTGCCGATTCACCTATAATGGAAGTAACCACAGGACTTCCATTTACAATAGTTCAGTTAAGGTCGTTGGATTGCCTGAAAAGAGCAACTGTTAATTTGAATGCATATAACGATTTTATTAAACAAACGTGGGCAAAAGGTATTATGGTATTTTGTTTTGAAGGATATGAGAAAGGACAAGACTTATCTACAAGAGTTTTCGTAAACTATCAGGGTATTCCGGAAGATCCTGCAACAGGTAGTGCAACAGGATGCTTAGCTGCTTATTTATTGAAATACAACATATTACAACGTAGCCATATTGAGTTAACGATTGCACAAGGTTATGAAATAAACAGACGTTCTGAATTATTGATTAATGCTGAACAAAAAGGAGACATGTATATCCTAAATGTTGGTGGTAAGGTAATTGAAATTGCCGAAGGGAATTGGGAAGTCAATGAATAAATTCAAAAATTTATAAAAACTGCCTCTATAAGTCCTCATACCCTACACTCCCAAAAACATTTCTTTGCAGATACGCAAACCTGTAGCCGTTAAAAAAATGTTCGTAGTGCGCACTTATATCATCAACCGATGTGGCATCTTCATAATAATTCACAAGTAAATCCGCTTCAACCAATATTTGAAAATCAATGCCGTCGATAGCCGAATATGTGTGATGATGCCCAACGAGAAAACAAACACGCTCAATAAGTTCTTCCGGAGCACCTCGTTTTTTCAATAATTGCTCAGCCACAGCCGGACCTTCAACCTCCTGCAAGTGTCCGTCACATTTGCCGTATTTAGCTTCGGCCGGTTTGATTCCGACATCATGTACCACAGCCGCAGCTTCAAGAGTGAAAAGCACTGAAGAATCTATATTCTCAGACTCCCCTATTAATTTAGCAAAAGCATGCACCTTTATAAAGTGCTGAATACGCTTCGGATCACCTGCGAAATAGCTAATAGTATCTTTCAATAAGCCATTAATTTCCATTATTCGCTATGTTTTTATGTTCATGATTACAAACTTACTAAAACTTAGAAATATATCAAAATTATAAAGTATCTTTGCGTAACAAAATTGACAAAAGGGATGATAAAAGTTTGTATCGTAGCGGGCGCTCGCCCCAATTTCATGAAAATAGCGCCTATCATCAGGGCTATTTCAAAAGCTAAAGATGAAGGCAAAAATATTGATTACCGATTGATATACACCGGTTCACAAGAAGATCCTACAATTGAACATTCTTTGTTTAACGATTTGCAGATTCCAGCTCCAAATGATTATTTAAGAGTGGACAGCACTAATCTTAATGAATTGACCGGTAAAACGATGCTTGCCTTTGAAAAAGAACTTGACAAACATCCGGCCGACATAGTTATTGTGGTAGATGATTTGGCTTCAACCATGGCCGTTGCCATAGTAACAAAAAAGAAGGGCATAGCATTGGCAAATCTTGTTGCAGGTACGCGTTCATTCGATATAAACATGCCGAAAGAAATTAATCGTTTGGTAATTGACGGATTATCCGATTTGCTGTTTACGGCCGGCGTAAGCTCAAACCGCAACGTAAGCCGCGAAGGTGCCGAAGACTCACAGATATATATGGTGGGCAACATCCTTATTGATACCCTGCGCTTCAATCACAGCCAAATGAGAAAACCGAAACTATTTGATGAACTTGGCTTAAAAGATAACAAATACATAATATTTACGTTAAACAGACATGCTTTGTTGAGTAAAAAGAAGAACTTGGATGCAATGCTTAAAGCCATATCGGCCAATGCAGGCAAGATGCCTGTTATAGCACCGGTACGAGGATATGTATACGAACGACTGGCAGATATGTTGTCGGACAAAGGCAATATACAGATTACTCAATCGTTACCATATCTCGACTTCGGATACCTTACATCTCATGCCAAAGGCATTATTACCGATTCGGGAAACATAGCCGAAGAAGCCACTTTCAACGGTGTTCCGTGCATCACGCTGAACAGCTACACGGAACACATCGAGACGGTAAACGAAGGAACAAACGTGCTGGTAGGCGGAGATGCCGAAAAGCTTGGTGAGACCGTTAAACAATTAGTGAAAGGCAAATGGAAACAAGGTTCACTGCCCGAACGTTGGGACGGCCGCACCGCTGAACGTATAGTTCAGATTTTGTTGGAATATAAATATTGAGTTATACACAATCATGATTCAACCTCTGGCAGAAAGAATGCGTCCGAAAACGCTTGATGATTACATCGGACAAAAACATTTGGTTGGGCCTAATGCAGTGCTCCGCCGAATGATTGATTCCGAACATATATCATCGTTCATTCTGTGGGGGCCTCCGGGAGTTGGCAAAACTACATTGGCCAATATCATTGCAAACAAACTTAAAACTCCGTTCTACTCCTTAAGTGCCGTGACAAGTGGCGTTAAAGACGTGCGCGAAATAATAGAAAAAGCAAAGAAAAATAAGTTCTTCAGTGAAAACAGTCCTATCCTTTTTATAGATGAGATTCACCGTTTCAGCAAATCGCAACAAGATTCATTGTTAGGTGCAGTGGAACAGGGAGTTGTAACGCTCATCGGCGCCACCACCGAGAACCCTTCATTCGAGGTAATAGGTCCCCTACTCTCACGTTGCCAGCTATATGTACTGAAACCGCTCGAAAAGGACGACTTGTTGGAATTGGCGCATCGCGCAATAACACAGGACGTGGAGTTGAGCAAGAAACATATTATAATAAAAGAAGATACTGCATTGCTTAGGTTCTCTGGAGGTGATGCCCGCAAGTTGCTGAACACAATAGAATTGGTAGTTGAAGCCGAAGAAAGCGACGACATAGAAATAACAGATGAAAAAGTTGTAAATCGCCTGCAAGAAAACCCTGCAGCATACGATAAAAACGGAGAGATGCATTACGACATAATATCCGCCTTTATCAAAAGTATCAGAGGTAGCGACCCGGATGCAGCCATTTATTGGTTGGCTCGCATGATAGAAGGCGGCGAGGATCCGGCTTTCATTGCACGCAGATTAGTGATTTCGGCATCTGAAGACATAGGATTGGCTAATCCTAATGCACTGTTATTGGCAAACGCAGCCTTCGATGCAGTTATGAAAATAGGATGGCCAGAAGGACGGATACCTTTAGCCGAAGCCACAGTATATTTAGCCACAAGCGCAAAAAGCAACTCTTCATACTTGGCAATCGACGAAGCTATCGCCAATGTAAAACAGACAGGAAATCAACCTGTGCCGTTGCACTTGCGCAACGCTCCCACAAAGCTTATGGCTCAATTAGGCTATCACAAAGGCTATAAATATTCACATGATTATAAAGAACATTTCATAAATCAACAATATCTCCCTGACTCACTTTTAAATACACAGTTCTGGCATGCACAGGAAAATCCTTCGGAGGATAAAATGCACGAACGTATGAAACGCTTTTGGGGAGATAAAAAAGAATAATAAAAATGGAAATAGTTGTATTCGACGGCTATGCCGTTAATCCCGGTGATTTAAACTGGGAAGGATTAAAAGAGTTCGGTAATTATACAATATACGACCGGACTAAACCGGAGGAAGTAATTGAGCGTGCCAAAAATGCCGACGCCATACTTACAAACAAAGTATTCATTACAGACAAAACAATTGAAGCATTGCCGAAACTTAAGTATATCGGCATACTGTCTACAGGATATAACACGGTTGATATTCAGGCAGCGCGCAAACGTAACATTGTAGTTACCAATATTCCTGCTTACAGTACGAACTCAGTGGCTCAAATGGTGTTTGCACACATATTGAATATAACTCAACGAGTTGCCCACTACAACAAGGAAGTACGTGAAGGCAAATGGACAAAGAGTGATGATTTCTGCTTCGTGGACACACCGCTTATAGAGCTGACAGGATTAAAAATCGGTATCATAGGATACGGAAATATCGGTCAGGCCGTAACTCGTATTGCCTGGGGATTTGGAATGAAAGTATGCACTTACTCACATAAATCATGGTTGCAATTGCCTAGAGACGTTGAGCAGTTATCACTTGACGAGCTATATGCTCAAAGCGACATTATCACATTGCATTGCCCTTTGGATGATAAGAACCGTGGAATGATAAATGCACAATCACTAAAAAAGATGAAACATTCTGCGATACTGATTAATACCGGACGTGGTGGCTTGATTAACGAACAAGACTTGACCGATGCGCTCAACAACGATGTGATAACGGCTGCCGGCTTAGATGTGCTATCGACAGAACCTCCAATGGCCGACAACCCATTACTGACAGCAAAGAATTGCTATATCACACCTCATATCAGTTGGGCTACTAAAGAAGCTCGCAACAGGTTGATAAACACTGTTATGGAAAATTTGCGTCAATTCACCGGAGGTGACAAAGTAAAAAACAATGTTGCAAAATAAAAGTATAAACCAATAAATTAAGAACTAAAAATGACGGCAAGCAAAGTAGAAACATTTTCTAAAAATATACTTCATCCAGTACTCAACTCTATCAAAACATTTAAAGATAGAAATGCATTTTTCATTGATAACACATTCAACACTTATGATGACTTAGCGAAATGCATCTCAAAGATAAGAAAATCAATTAAGGAAATCCCGGAAAATAATGTAGGATTGGTGGCAAATGACGACTTGGAAACATACGCCTCCATATTAGCCTTGTGGCTTGAGGGTAAGTGTTATGTGCCACTTCACCCGGGGCAACCAATAGAACGTTGTCTGGATATTATCTCACAGGTGAATATGCATTATATCCTTGATTCAAGTGATGAGACACGTTATGGAAAATGCAATGTAATCATGACAAGATTTCTCACATTCAGCAGTTATGACATTGAATATGAAGATAACTGTTCAGATGACGATCTTGCATATATTTTGTTTACTTCAGGTAGTACGGGTAAGCCAAAGGGTGTGCCTTTGAGTCGCAAGAATCTGGCAGGCTTCATAGATGCATTTTGGGCATTGGGATACAAGTTGGACGAAAACGATCATTGCCTGCAAATGTTCGACTTGACATTCGATTTATCGGTGCAATCATACTTAGTACCGTTGTTGGTAGGTGCATGCGTATATACGGTACCTTTATCCAGAATAAAATACGAATCCGTTTTTGAACTTATAGATGAGCAGGAGCTGACATTTGCATTAATGGTGCCTTCAATAATTCAATACTTCCGTCCTTATATGAATGAAATAAATGCTCCAACAATGAAATATTCGCTCTTTTGCGGCGAAGCCCTACCCATTGATGTAACAAAAGAATGGAGCAAATGCGTACCAAATGCCAGCATTGACAATGTATACGGGCCAACTGAAAACACCATTTATTGTACAGCATTGACGTTCAACCGTACCGGTGACAACAAAGAGGTGAACGGTGTTATGAGCATCGGTAAGAAGATGAAAGGAACGGAAACAATAATCATAGACGAAAACAAGAATATACTGCCCGCAGATGAAATGGGCGAACTTTGTCTTGCAGGTGTGCAATTAACTCCCGGTTATTGGAACAACCCCGAAAAAAATGCCGAAGCATTTTTTATCAAAGATGGTGTGAAGTTTTACCGTACAGGAGACCTATGTACTATGGATAAAGACGGAGATATATTATACCACGGCCGCATTGATTTCCAGGTAAAGATACAAGGATACCGAATAGAGCTGGGTGAAATTGAACATAACGCACGAATCGCCCTCAACGGAGTTGGTGCAATTGCCGTTGCAATAAAAGATGCCGGCGGCAACTACACACTAGCATTATGCGTTGAGCAACAGGAAACGGATACGAATAAATTACTAAATTATTTGAAATCCAAACTCCCTGCTTATATGATACCTTCTACAATTTGTTGTGTGCCGCAGTTTCCGCTGAATTCGAACGGGAAGATTGACCGTAAACAACTTGCAGTAATTTGTCGCCGACAGTAGGTCTGAAATGTGCGGCCTCATAATAATTATGTATATCTTCGGTATAAGTGTTTATGCCAGTAAAGTCATAAACATTGTTTTTACCGAAAATTTGCTGTAATATGGCAATATCCTTAGGATTGAATTTAACTTGTTTATAATCAGGACCCATAATAATTTTTATATCGGTATGATTTTTATCGCAAAGTTGCTTAATACGTAAAAGCAAATCTTTTTGTGATTGTTTAATTACCGGGGTAAATTCCGCGTTTAATCCGGAACGTTGTGGAAACCTTGATTTAAAAATAGTCCAGTAGCGATCATGATAGAGCGCGATTTCCTTGTCATGCGGATTAACGGCATCAAGCGTCACCGGATCATGTACTATTCCATACGGATTAATGACACCTTTCATATATTTGTGATAGGTTTTACATATACTATAATTTAGGTATGCATACATATTAGTAGGGATAAAAAAAGATTGCAAAAAACTTTTCTGGAAATTTGCATTAGTAATATTTGATTCACCAGGAGGCAACAGATTCAATGCCGAAGGCGTTAAAGGTGTATTGTCCATCAGATTTTTGTCTGCTACCAACAAAATATGTTTTATAGGCGCATGTACTTTATCAAGAGCTTTTATTTTAGCATATACTGAAGATAAACGCTCGGCATTACCGAAAAGACGCAGTACACGGTCATCGCTATTAAGATACTTCTTCCAACTAGCACTCTTAAAAGCCATTGTAAACGAATTACCCATTATAAAAGAATCGTAATGAACTGAATCCCTATTATTTAGATAAGTCTGCCATCCGACATAATGTTCATTGAGGAACAGACACGTTGAATCGTATCGCTTATAACGATGCAACACCATATATGGATCATTTACAATATATATTATGCTGGCAACTAAAAATGGAGCCACCAAACAAATGGTCTTTTTTGTAAAAGATAAAACACTTTTATTCATTAGTAATTAGTTTTTAAAATTGAAGATAAACAAACGTATCGGAATTAAATGCACCGAAAATAAATAAAAGTAGCAATAATGCATAGTAAATTATCCAGCGCGGAACAGCAGGTAACTTATTCATGCTTTTAATCAGATTCTGTTTATCATTGAAATGTTCATAAAACATTAATAGTAAAAAAGATATGCCACAGATAATATAATTATGATCCGGCATAATTTTAAAATCTCTCCAACCGGCTTTAAGACTTAAAGACAAATGAGAAATAAAATATGTAGCATCGTTTAATGATTCGGCACGAAAGAATACCAATGACAGTGCATACAATATATATGTACGTATAATAAACACCACATTATATATTTTATGTCCTAACAGGTCTAACAATTTGGCATGAAATGAAGTTGTCTCCATTTCATAAATAATAATTAGACCTTGTATCAAGCCATAAACTACAAAGTTCATACCTGCACCATGCCATAAGCCCAATACGGTAAATGTCACAATCAGGCTGACCGAAACACCCAAGCGTTTCCATCTGCGAGTAACGGTCGTCAATGGTATATACACATAATCGCGTACCCAAAATGAAAGAGACATGTGCCAACGCCGCCATAATTCAGATGTAGATTTGGATATAAACGGACGATCGAAGTTGGGCGACAACTTGATGCCGAACATTGCAGCACCCCCTATAGCCATATCAGTATAACCTGAAAAATCAGTATATAACTGTATGGGATAAAGCAAACATGTCAATACTAATTGTATGCCTGAATCGGAATGCAGATTTGTATACATGGCATCAATATATGATCCCATATTATCTGCGATAAGCAACTTCTTTATCATTCCTAAAAATAGCAACTTTATCCCAAATGTTACGCAGTCATAATCAAAACGCTTTTCGGTTTTTATTTGAGGTAAAAAGGCTCCCGGACGCTCAATAGGGCCGGAAAGGAATTTCATAAAGAAAAGCATGTATATCAAAAAATCGACAACGTTTTTCTCTTTTTCCTGACTACCCCAATAAACCTCGGTTAAATAAGCCAAGGCTTGAAATGTATAGAATGATATACCAAGCGGGAATAAGAACTTATCTTTGGGTATAATCCATGGATACCTCAGAGCCAACCATACAAAGGCCAATAATACGATTGACGAAAAATACAACCAACCTGCTTTCTTATCGCTATCGGACGCAGCAATAAGTCGCCCGAAAAGATATGTCAACATTGCGATTGCTACCGCTATTACTAAAAAAGCAATATGGTAATACCCGATAAAGACACAACTTCCCAACAACAAAATTGCCTTTTGATATTTGGGGAATGCATAATACAGGATAAAACAACATAGAAAGAATACTACGAATTCAATTGATATAAGTGACATACATTATTTAGTTTTTGAGATGATCGCATTACACAAATCTCCTACATTTTTTAACTTTATAATTTCACGGAAACCGAAATGAATACTATATTTCTTTTCGATTGCGTTAATCAATAACATATTTGTGAGAGAATCCCACCCATCTACATCTTTTGCTGTAGTTTCATACTTAAGCGAAACTTGACCCTTCTTCAGGACTTCTTGAAATAGCTGTTCAAGTTCTTTAATTAAATTTTCGTCTTCCATTTTTAACGATAAATCATTTTTGATATTAAAATTTTTCTATGCACAATAATAGTTAGTCTTTATAATTCAACGATTCATTTTGGTTATTACTTTCTATCACGTGCAAAAATATCTCTTTTTTGTTTAACAAAGACTCCTTTTACCAACTTTAACTTTAATACAAAAAATCATCAATTTTATACTGTTACAAAAAAATATAGTATCTTTGAAACTGTAAAAAATATAATGATAAAATATGAAGCTGAAATACTTATTATATACATTATTACTATGTCTGGCAACAGTGATAAATGCGCAAAAACATCGCATTTCAAACAATAACAATTTATTATCAACAGCAGATAAATTAGCGAATGAATATAAATGGGATGACGCGGTAAACACATATCAGAAATATATCAAATCATTAGGCAAGGCAAAAATTCCGGAAGAAGTACAAACGAAGCTCAAGCAAGCCAAAATGGGAGCTCAAATGATGAACGGCGTTGAGCAGATTGTAATAATCGACAGTTTAGTGGTGGAAAAAGATTCGTTCCTTGTAAAATATCAACTCAGCAAGGATGCCGGATTATTAACTACATACAAACAATATTTTAAAGCCGACTCCGACGAATATGGCACAGTCTATATTAATGAAATAGGTAACCGAATGCTTTTTAGTAAAGGCGGCTCAATATACAAAAGCACAAAATTAATAGACAAATGGAGTGCTCCGCAAATATTGCCCCAACCGGTAAATGTGCCGGGAGAGAAATGCAATTACCCTTTCATGCAGTCGGACGGTTCAACACTTTCTTATTCATCAACTGCTGAATCATTGGGCGGATTAGATATCTTTATCACTAGCAATGACAGTGCAGATACTTATCTTAAACCTCAAAACATAGGTATGCCATATAATTCGCCTGATAATGATTACATGTATGCAATTGATGAGATAAATAATCTGGGGTGGTTTGCAAGCGACCGCAGGCAACCCGACAATAAAGTATGCATATATGTATTTATACCGAACAAGACAAAAAAGGTGTATGATCGCACAACAATAACGGAAAAACAACTTATCAACTTGGCTGAAATACATTCTATCAAAGATACATGGGTTGATAACGACTCGATAGTAAAATCCGGATTGGAAAAGTTGAAGAACTTAAGAGACTTCAATACGTCAAAAAGTACCAACACCAACGGAAATAATATTTTCATTATTAACGATAATATAAGCTATACCGGAATAAGCGAGTTTAAATCACCTGAAGCAAAGGACTTATACAAGCATTATTTACAAATGAAGAATAAATTGCTTCAATCACAAAAAGAGTTGGAAGAAATGCGTGATAAATTCGGTAATGCTGATGAAGCTCAAAAGAAAGAGATGTCACCCTCCATTCTTAATTTAGAAAACAAAGTTGTACAATCAATACAAGAAATAAAGAACGAACAAAAGGCAATTAGAAATAAAGAAATTCTATACCTTAATAAATAATATTAATATTGAGATCATGAAAAAATATTTTTCACCGTCGGAACTTATTATTAATGATGACGGTTCCATATTCCATTTACATATAAAACCGGGACAGTTAGCTAATAAAATTATTCTGGTTGGAGACCCCGGGCGAGTCTCTACAGTCGGATCGCATTTTGAATCAATTGAATGTGAAATATCATCACGGGAATTTCATACAATAACCGGAATATATAAAGGTAAAAGACTAACGGCTCTGTCAACAGGTATAGGTTGTGATAACATCGACATAGTTGTCAATGAACTTGACGCCTTGACGAATATCGACTTTAAAACACGTGAAATAAAGTCGAAAATAACACCTCTACAATTAGTACGGCTGGGAACATGCGGAGGATTGCAGCCAAACACACCGTGCGGTACATATGTAGTAAGCCAAAAATCAATTGGCTTTGACGGACTTCTCAATTTTTATGCCGGCAGAAACGATATTTGTGATTTGGAATTTGAAAAAGTTTTCAAAGAATATATGCAATGGAATCCCCTGCTCTGTTCTCCATACGTCATAGACAACAATGCAGAATTAATCAACCGCATAAATAAAGGTGATATGGTTAACGGCGTTACTATATCATGCGGTGGATTCTTCGGTCCTCAAGGACGCGAATTGCGACTTCCGTTAGCAAATCCGAGACAAAATGAGAAAATAGAAAAGTTCGAACATAACGGATACAAAATAACCAATTATGAAATGGAAAGCTCTGCTTTGGCAGGTTTGTCAAGATTGATGGGACATCAAGCCATGACAGTATGTATGGTTGTAGCAAACCGCTTACAGCAAAACGCTAATGCGGATTATAAAAATACCATAGATGGATTAATCAAAAAAGTAGTTGACAGAATATGACACAGCTTCTGCCATTAAGTCAGTTCAGATAAACCTTGGCACACCCTTTGTTAAAATTAAAGTAACATGCCTATTATAACAAATAGGCTAAGAAATGGAATTTAAAGAATAACAAATAAAAAGATATAAAATTATGGGAAAAGTAATTGGAATTGACTTAGGAACTACAAATTCATGCGTTGCCGTATTTGAAGGCAATGAACCGGTAGTAATTGCAAATAGTGAAGGCAAACGTACAACACCATCTGTGGTTTCATTCGCAGAAGACGGTGAACGCAAAATAGGCGACCCGGCTAAACGTCAAGCCATCACAAACCCTGGTCGTACTGTTTTTTCTATTAAACGTTTTATGGGTGAAAATTGTGATCAGGTAACAAAAGAGATTGCACGTGTACCTTACAAAGTAGTAAAAAGCGACAACAATATGCCACGAGTTGACATCGACGGCAAACTATATACGCCTCAAGAAATCTCTGCAATGGTACTTCAAAAGATGAAGAAAACAGCTGAGGATTATTTGGGACAAGAAGTAAAAGAAGCTGTTATTACAGTTCCTGCATACTTCAGCGATTCTCAACGTCAGGCAACAAAAGAAGCCGGACAAATTGCAGGATTGGAAGTTAAACGTATCGTTAACGAACCTACTGCTGCGGCTTTAGCTTATGGCGTAGACAAGACGAATAAGGATATGAAGATTGCTGTCTTCGATCTTGGTGGCGGTACATTTGATATTTCTATTCTTGATTTCGGTAGCGGTGTATTTGAAGTTCTTTCTACAAACGGTGATACCCACTTGGGTGGTGATGATTTCGATCAAGTAATCATTGACTGGTTGGCAAGCGAGTTTATGAACGAAGAGAATGTTGATCTTCGTAAAGACCCGATGGCTTTACAACGTTTGAAAGAATCTGCTGAAAAGGCAAAAATTGAATTATCTTCAACAACAAGCACAGAGATTAATTTACCATATATCACTTCAGTCGGAGGTGTTCCCAAGCACTTGGTTAAGACATTAACACGTGCAAAATTCGAGCAATTGGCCGACAGTTTGATTCAAGCTTGTATCGAGCCATGCCGCAAGGCTATGTCAGATGCTAAATTGACAAATAATGATATTGATGAAGTTATCTTGGTTGGTGGTTCATCTCGTATACCGGCAGTTCAGAAATTAGTTGAGAATTATTTCGGCAAAGTTCCTTCAAAAGGTGTTAACCCCGACGAAGTCGTTGCAGTAGGTGCAGCTATACAAGGCGCTGTGTTGACTGATGAAATCAAAGGCGTTGTATT
>JGI20214J51088_10001989_pt1 | contig 13815 bp, 11 predicted proteins | sample WetSurMetagenome_FD_51088 | JGI IMG/M metagenome (IMG submission 51088) | reverse complement strand
AACTTGTCTAAAAAACGGATTCGGTAACGTTGACGCTACTATCCATATCGAGCCTTCAGAAAAGAGTATGAAGATGGATGAACTTGTTCGAAAACTGGCGACTGTTCAAGAAGTAAAAGAAGTCCATGAAATTTCAACTATTTACATCGGTGGCAAACTGTACATTACTTTACATGCATACGTTAACCCTGAACTTTCGGTAGAAGAAGCCCACAAGATTGCAGAAATCATTGAAACAAGAATGCACTCGGAGATTAAATCTCTTGAAAATGTTACTGTGCATGTTGAACCAGCTGGCGTTGCTATTCCAGCGACAGAGGTAACTGAAGCTCAAATTAGAACTATAGTTAATGATGTTGCCAAAGGCATTTCATTCAACTTGCGAATTAAGCGAGTTGTGACTTATGATTCTCAGGGCAAACGGTACATTAACATTGATTGCTGCTTCACAAAACAAGTTCAGATAAAAGATGCTCACAGAATTGCTTCTTTGGTTGAAAAAGAAACTAAGGAGCGATTTGCCAACGCTATAGTTACTGTTCATATGGAACCAGAATGCGAATAGAGCTAAACACAAAAACAAGATATAACTTAGTGGCAAAGAAATTCTAAAATAAACAAAGGATATAATTTACAAAAAAAGAAAAAAGAAAAAGGGACCTTATTTTTTCTTTCTCATTGCGAATACGCCGAAACCTATCAGAATCACTACGATGACAATGACTAGCACTATGATAATCCACATTTCATTTGAAAGTCCGCCCATTCCTGGAGCTGGAGTTGGTGTTTGTCCGGCTGGTGTTGGTTCAGTGGAGCCTGTTGGTACGAATACTGCTTGGTAATCATATCTGTTGCCGTATCCGTGGTTTACATTGTAGGGGTTGTCTGTGGGAGTTGCTGTGTATGGATATCCGCCATGGCTCAGGTTTGGACCTGAAATGACCCAGTGTGAAAATGTCCATCCGCTTGCTGCTGTTGCCTGTAGGTTAAATGATTCGGCATTTGTAAGGTAATATAGTCCTGGCTTAGGATTTGTTGTTCCGCCTGCTGAAGCTAAGATTCCGATAAGGGCATCGGTTGCTTTGTTTGGATTTGCTGGAGGTGTTCCGGGCACTTGTTGTATTACGGTGAAGACTGGTTGAATTGCGTAGTTGTTGCCTCCAGCGGCAGTAAATGTATATGGATTGTCAGTTGCTACAACGGATCCTGCTTCGCTTAAAATTTGCCATTCTTGGAAGGCATAGCCGTCAAGTGCTGTTGCTGTTAGAGTAACTGAATCACCATCGTTAACGGTAGCTGTGTCTCCTGATGCTGGATCTGTTGTTCCACCTAGGGCACTTAAAACGGTGACAGTGGCTGTTCCTTGGGCGCTTGTGCTCATGAAAGTACCGACTAAAAGTAACGAAACTAATAAGGTCAAAGCGACGAATTTACTGGTTTTTTTACTATTCAACAATTTTTTTTTATCTCCTTAAAATAGCATGCTTGCTTGTTTTGAAATAATGAGAATTGTTACTATATTTAATTATGTGACTGTCGATGTACAGCCACAACTTAGCCCTAACCAAATTTCTGAACACAACTTTGGGACTAAATCTTAGAAAAGCCAACTAATACTGATATAACCAATATTAGCTAATCAAAAAGAGCAATACATAAAAATTTAAGGCTTACATCTAAAATATTACATAGAGAAAATTGGAAGGTAACAAAATGCTGTCTCGTTCGGCAATGGTTAAATTGAAAGCAATTCTAATTATAGATATAATCATCATTGGAGCGGCTGTTGGCGCTTACTTTTATCTCCAAGACCAGGGCTTAGTATCTGGAACACCCAAACCCGCCACATTTAATCTTGCAAACCTAAACATTAATCCCATCGAAGCATACGTGGGTGAACCTGTCCAGATTTCAGTTAACGTAACAAACGTTGGAGAACTGGAGGGCAATGAAACCGTGAACCTTCAAATTAACAACGCTGTGAAAGACACATCAAATATCACTCTTGCGGGTAATTCATCTGATATTGTATCTTTTACATACATAGAAAATGAAGTAGGAAACTATACCGTACAAATTGGTAACTTAAACGGGAACTTTACGTTAAAGGAAGCCCCGCCGGAAACAAGCAAAATAGTCTTATCAAACATGAAAGTTGACCCATATGAAGCATGGATTAATGATCCAGTCAACGTAACTGCAACTGCAAACAACCCTACTAATCAAGCAGACAAGTTAACGGTAAAAATATCAGTTGACGATGTTGTAGCTGGTTCTCAAGTTATAGAGTTAGATGCTGGAGCAAGCCAAACAGTTCTTTTCACTGTTAACGCATCCACCGAGGGGCGACACGCTCTTACAATGAATTCTCTCAGCGGATCATTCAATATTGTCAAGACAGGATATCATACGTTGACAATTAGCCGATCTGGTGGGGGATCTAAATCTGTTCCTTTTACGCTTAATGGTGTAAGTGGTTACGGTACTACTTACACGGCGCTTCTTCCAGTAGGTGAATACAGTATTAGTATGCCAACTCCTTTCAGTGTTGGAACAGGCGTCTTAGAATTTACTTCCTGGAGCGACGGCTCCCATAGTCCATCTAGAACTTTCACTCTGGATAAACGACTAATTTTGGTTGCGACTTACACGTTAATCAGTGGATATGCATCNTGTCCATCATTATACATATGGAACGGAACTGGATACTCTTATGTTACTGATGTCTCAAACCCTGGTTGGCTAGGATACATCGGTTACATTAACTCTGACGGCCAAATCGTAAATAGTGGCGGAAACCCTTGGGACTACGTGAAATTAGACAGCAGTTTAATAGCCACAAACAACGGCAATTTTGACATGACCCTTGCCCAACAATGGAATGAACTCTTCTATTTAGACTCAACCTATATGTTGGTTGTTGATCACCCAATTGGAACAGAAAGTTACATGTCCATGACCAACTATCTAAACAAAGGGTCAACTGGGCAAATTTTCACTGTTAACGGAGATAATCTCTTATTGCCAGTTAATGCTACAAACGAGAAAGGACAAAATGTATTATCACAAATCAGCAAGCAAGACGGAGTATACACGCCAGGAATCAATGGAAATGCCAGCCCCTCGTGGAATAACCTAACCCAAAATGTGTTAACCTTAGATTTAGGTAATCTTTCTGCAGCACCAGCAGTGAAGCTAGTAATCACAGGCATGGTTGATTGGGGTCCNGCAGATACATACTATTCATGGATAAATGGCTTTAAAGAGGCTGCTNCCCAGGGACTTATACCAAACGGTACACAAATTATGACGGCACCGACGATGGAAATTAAAGATTCAAACGGAAATTGGATAATTGCTCCGCAGGATAGACAAATACCGTTACCTTCAGACTACAACGCTAGAACCTTCATCGTAGACTTGACAGGGCTATTCCCTTCAAATGTAAGTGATTATCAAATCAGGTTTACCAACTTCTGGAACGTAACCTACGATTACATCGGAATTGATACTTCTTTACAACAAACCACAACTATACAGAAACTTACCCCGAACTTAGCAGTTTTAAGCCAAATGTGGGAAACAACATCTAACGCCTCAGGAGCCTTCACACGATACGGCGACGTAACACCACTTCTTCAAAACGCAGACGACATGTTCGTAATCGGACGACAAGGAGACCAAGTTAACCTGCAATTTTCAACAGCCAACCTTACAGCGCCAGCGCCCGGAATGGAACGCGACTACTTCTTTGCTGTAGCCTGCTGGTTTAAAGATCCGCCAGGAGAATGGGGTTATGGATTTGACTTTACTGTGGATCCGATGCCGTTTATAGCTATGAGCGGCTTTCCCTACCCAACCACCGAAAGTTATCCCTATGACGTTTCACACTTAGTTTATATCCAACAATACAACACACGAATAATCCCTACCCCATAACCACTTTTTCCCCTTTTAGAAACAGCTTATAGAAACCAACAAGCATCTACGAAAAAAATAATGCAAGATTTAAATGGATTCACTTCATATTTGCATTAATACACTCTCAAAGGAACCGTTGCATGTCGCTGATACCTGAAATCTCTAATCATTACCTTGGAGCATTTGTAGGGGGCTTGCTGTATGGCTTAGTGGTTTGCACCGCTTCATGCCTCCCTATTGTAACCAGCTACATCGCAGGTGTCGGGGCTGGTTTTGGAAAAGGCGTCAAGATATCATTGATTTTTAACTCCGGAAGAGTTTTAGCTTATGCTTTAATTGGCGGTTTAATCGGGTTATTTAGCGGCTTGTTTAGAATACTTGTTTCTGAAGAGGTTATTTCGCCATTTCAAATTTATTCATCAATAGCCTTTGGAGTAGTAACTATCGTTATTGGCATTAGCATTTTCTTAAAATCCAGAAAACCATGCGAATGCAACGTGCAAAGCACCAATTTAGTTACAGCGAAAAAGTTTGGATTTGATATCGGCGCCTTCTCTCTCGGTTTAAGCAGAGGATTAGTCTTATGTCCACCATTAATAGCTCTCTTGATTTACTCCCTGCCCTTCGCTAGCCCAGTTGGGAGCGTTGGAATAGCTGTATTGTTTGGTTTAGGAACCACTCTTTCGCCTATCATATTGCTGGGCGGAGTCACAGGCTGGCTACTTAACAAGGCGCCGCTGTTTCGAAAGTGGATTTCTATAGTAGGTGCCACAGTACTAATAGCGCTTGGAATATTAACAATAGTAAGTTCAATAATTCAATAACTGAGGAAAAAACATGGATTGGGCAATAATTGGCGATATACTTAGGCTTACGGTATTAGCAGGGCTTGGAATAGCCGGAATAGTTGCAATTTTGCTTTGGAAAAGTAATTTAGCAACTCGAGTTACTTTTGTGCGGTTTGTTATTCAATCCATTTCTTTTGCGGGGATATTTTACGTCTTCTCCTACTCTAGTAGTATACCTATGCTCTACGAGGTAATCTTTATTTTTGCCTTGACGCTTTTTTTGGGCAGGTTCTATTGCGGTTGGCTTTGTCCCTTGGGCTTAATCATGGATTTAGAAATTTTAACTCGGAAAGCGCTCAAAACACGCCATCGACTCCTCCCTGATAAGTTGAACTTAGCTCTCCACAAATCAAGATACGCAATTCTGCTATTCTTTTTGTTGTTGCCAATTGTTCTATATATTTTGGATCCCCAAGAGATTATGGTTTCTCCCCTGATGGCTCAATTGTTAGCAGGGCATTTTCGACCCTACAGTATTATTCTCGACCCCATGATTCCCTTCATCGTGCCATGGACAGGNCAACTTGTCATTGGTCCTGTTAACTTTAGTTATCCTTACGTTCAAGAAATCATTACTTATATTGGTGCAAACATTGGTTCAATCCTTGCGATAGCTTTTGTAGGTGTGACTTTGATAGGCGGATTCTTTATCCGTCGAGTTTGGTGCCGTTTCTGCCCAACCGGAGCATCTTTAGGGATTCTAAATAGGTTTAAGGGTTTTAAGTGGGCACCCCTGCTTCATATAGACAAAGACGAAGAAAAATGCACTAAATGCGGAGTCTGTAAACGGGTTTGCTCCGTTCAAGTTAACGAAGTGTACGATCAGAAGGGAGGAAAAATCCAAACCTCCCAATGCATGCTATGTACAAGGTGCGTAGAAATGTGCCCGTATGAGGACACATTAAAGGTTAAATTGGGAAATAAGACATTGTTTAGGTCAAGAAACTGGCTAGAACAACCAAATGTAGACTGAGGAAGAGAGAAATGAACGAAATTGTTGAAAAAAAGTACATGCCTGAAGTAACCAGAAAAGAAATCGACGAATTAAAAACCACTATGAAAGCAGCGTCCCAAAAAGTAATGGCTGAAAACATCGAACGCATGAAAAAAGCCGACCCCAAAAGACCCGAAGCAATGAAATACTTCGACGAAATCTCAAACCTGTTCGGCAAACGCCAAGAAGAAATTGCTAAAGAGAAAGAGAAAGGCAAAAAAGTCATCGGCTACATGTGCCTTTTTGCACCCACAGAATTAATTTTGGCTGCTGACGCAATTCCAGTCAGAGTAAACTCAGGGTGGTATGACACTTCAAAGTTAGGCGACAGGGTTGTTCCAGTTGAGGTATGCCCAGTTATCCGCTCAACCATTGGCGCAAAAATGATTGAACTCTCCCCCTTCCTCGAACAAAGTGACGCCCTCATTAGCGTTTTAACATGCGACGGCATGACAAAGCTTAGCGAAATCTTAAGCGATTACAAAACTATCTGGGGAATGAATGTGCCCAGAATAAAAGACTCTACACAATCGCTTCGTTTTTGGAATGACGAAATAAAACAGATGAAAACCCAAATTGAACAATTCACAGGAAACAAAATTACAAGAAAAAGCCTGAAAGAAGCTATTGAATTAAGTCATAGAGCTACAAAAGCGTTCCGTCGCTTGCAAGATTTACGCAAAGGTTCTCCTGTAATTATGGGGAGAGACGCTATGCTTGTTAACCAAACATTTCTATGGGATGATAAACTGAGGTGGACAGAGAAAACTGAAGCGTTGTGCAATGAGCTTGAGGCTAGAGCGCAGAGGAAAGATTGGGTTTGCTCTCCTGATACGCCTCGTGTGATGGTTACTGGTACTCCGATGTTTTGGCCTGACAATTGGAAACTCCCCTCGTTGGTTGAAGAAAGTAATCCTCAAGGCATCATAGTTGCAGATGAACAATGCTCTGGCGAAAGAATTCTAAACGACCCTGTTGGCGTTGACGAATGGTCCATGGATGATATGTTAAACGCAATAGGCGAACGTTATTTGATGGCTTCAACATGTCCCTGCTTTACTAGCAAAGATGGCAACGAAGACAGAATCAACTGGCTACTAAACAAAGTAAAAGAATGGAAGGTTCAAGGTGTAATCTACTACGTTGTTCGAGGATGTATGCTATACGCAATGGAATATACCCGAGTTAAGAAAGCACTTGACAAAATTAACGTCCCAGTCTACTATTTAGATACAGAATATACTCGGGAAGATGTTGGACAAATGAAAACACGTGTTGAAGCATTCCTTGAAATGCTGACAGCAAGAGTCGATATCTAAGGTGAATTGATGTACGTAGTAGGGATGGATCTTGGAACCCAAAGAGTAAAAGTAGTTGTGCTCAAAGACGGTCAAGTTGCCTCAAGAGGACAAGCACTCTCTGGATTTGATCCAACAAAAGCTGCTGAACAAGCAGTTGCAGACGCACTTAAAGAAGCAAACCTCAACCTTTCCGATATAACATATTTTGTTGCAACGGGTTCCGCAATGGCTATGGCACCTTACGCTAGCAGTACTGTTAGCATGATGGGTGCGGATGCAAAAGCAGGAGTTTTCCTTTTCCCTAAAGCTCGGACAATTATCGATATAGGTGCTGAAGAAGCCAGAGCCGTAAAATGCGACGAAAAAGGAATTATGGTTGATTTTGTGGTTAACGAACGTTGCGCTGCAGGTGCNGGAGCATTCATTGAAGCTATGGCTAGAGCTTTAGAAGTCAAGTTGGAGGATATGGGTCCATTAGCCCTTAAAGCGGAGCGAGCAAGCCCAATAAACGCTTCCTGCGTAATCTTTGGCGAATCCGATGTAGTTTCACTTATTCATCGCCAAGAATCCAAACCTGAAATTGCACGAGCAGTTTTTGATGCAATGGCTGATCGAATCTCATCGATGGTGCACAGATTAGGAGTAAATCCTGAGGTGGTATTAGTTGGCGGTGTTGCAAAAGACGAAGGGTTTGTTGCCTCTTTGAACCGAAAGCTAGACATCAAAGTATCCATTCCCCAATATCCTGATTACGCTGGTGCATTGGGTGCAGCAATAATGGCAGCGATTCGTGCTAAGGAGACAAAAAAGTGATTGAACCAAGCAAGACCAAAGGAGCAGAGTTTTGGCGCTGGCAAGAGTATAATCGCATAATGCCCGACAAAAAATTTACAAACAAAGACCTAATTACCGCGGGCGTAGACGTAGGTTCGGTAGGCTCTAAAGCAGCCATCATGATTAATGGCGAAGCCTATAGCTGGGGCATAACGCGCACAGGTTCTAACAGCCCCGAAAGCGCCACAAAAGCTCTAAACTACGCTCTGATGGGTACAGGACTCAAATCAAGCGACTTAAAATACATCGTTGGAACAGGCTACGGACGTGTTAACGTACCAATGGCAAACAAAGCTATTACTGAAATTGCTTGCCACGCTAAAGGAGCAAATTATATCTGGGGACCCAGCGTCCGCACTGTACTTGATGTCGGTGGACAAGACATCAAAGCTATCCGCATCGACGAAACAGGCAGAGTTGTTTCCTTCCTTATGAATGATAAGTGCGCAGCAGGAACAGGCAGAGGCATGGAGGTTTTCGCTGATTTGCTGCAAATTCCCATCGAAGAAATAGGGGATATTTCTCTTAAGGTCGATAAGGAACCTGAACCGGTAAGCTGTACATGTGTTGCCTTTGCAAAAACCGAGGCTATGGGTTTATTGCGTAAGGGTTGGACTAAAGAAAAAGTTTTAGCTGCCTATACGCGTGCGATGGCTGTTCGAATGGCTAATTTGATAAATAGAGTTGGATTGGAGAAGGAACTTGTCATTACAGGTGGGCAATCCAAGAACATTGGCATCGTCAATAGAATTGAAATTATTCTTGGTGTGAAGACTCTTCCAATGCCGAAGTGGCGAGAGGAAGGCGGGCTGGACCCGATGGTTGCAGGTGCGTTTGGTGCTGCATTGTTTGCTAAGGCTCTCTTTGAGAAAGCGCAAAAGGCGTAAAAGGCAATGATTACGCATTATGGTTACATCGATGGGTCAGGCGAATACTTCATTGTCATTGACTCCGACAAATGTAGTGGTTGCGGCAAATGCGTTGAAATCTGCCCTCAAAAAGCTCTTCTTCTTCAAACTGAATTTATCGACTTAGAAGACAAAACGGTCGCGGCGGTCAGTGAAGAGCACCGCAAAAAAATAAAATACACCTGCTTCCCCTGCAAACCTGAAACCAATAACACACCATGTGCAAATGCATGTGAACCAAAAGCAATCAAGTGCAACTGGAACCCAAAATAAAATGACTATTTCTATATTGTTTTAGTTTTTTACATTGAATAATGAATCAATTTATTAATTAAAAAACTCTCTAGAAAATAGAGAGTTAAAATGAGAAACAAAACAGGACAAAGAGAGGCTCATTATACCCCTCAATACTCACTTATTCCATCCATAACAACAATCGCTATACCCCTTTTAATGAATCGAAGAAAAGAGGTAAGAGCCATCGGACAGTTCTCCCAAGAAAAACCAATGGACCCTAAAACACAAGTAACCCTGGTCGAAAAATATGAGATTTCCAATTATGTCTTAAAATTCCTTGTTCAGAGAGGCTTTTTTAAAAAACGATGGGTCATCATCCAGGAAATTCCCATTAACGAAATAAAACTTGTCAAAGTTTCAGGTAATGAGCTATCGTTAACTTGGAAGGGTGTTGTTCAGTTTTCCGTGATCAAAAGCAAGGAGTCATCTTTTAGTAGTCTAAGTGAACAAATTTCGAGTTTGCTTAAGAAGCAACAAAAAGATTTTGAAAACGCTGTGAAAGCTAATAAGAGAAAACGTAATTTGGTGGAATTAATTGATACATCAGTGTTCATTGTCGACTTGTCATTTGATATGCTAATGGCTTTGCAGGTCAAGCCAGTTGACTGGGCGAACCTTGAGATTTACGCCAAAAGTTTAACAGAAAAAATGATTTTAACTCCGCAAACATTGGTCCCTTTGAACGTGGACTTTTCAAAGATTACTGATGCAATAAGAAGTCAAGCGCCTGAAGAGGCTTCAAAAGAAACCTTCAATGTATTAAATTCGATTTATGTATACTTTGATAACTTAAGAATTGAAGAAGAACTTGAGGCAATGCATCCAAACATTAAAGATGCTAAAGCAGCAATTTTGGCTTCCTTTACTTTAAATGATATTTTTCTTGGTAAAGTTGTAGGCGAAAAAGATAACCAAAAAGAAAACCAAGCGCTTGAAAATGCCCTCAAAAATTTGAGCAAAGACACCAATTTTAAACTCAATTACCAAGACTTCAAAGCAAATTTCGATAAAATCGACTCTGATGCTGAAAATGAAAGCATAGTTGAGAGCAGCAGAGAAATCTTTAAAGAGCAGCTTAGAAACATCGATCGTCCAGTGAACGAACTTTCAATAGTTCAATCTCTTACCAAACAAACAACCCCACAACCAAAACCTCAGCCTTTTACACCACCTCAAGAAACCCAAACACTACCTGTACCCCAAGCACCTGAGAAGCCTCAAAGTTTAGAATCAATTGTCAAACCGCTAGAAACCGTACAGCCGATAATTGAACTAACCTCGATTGATCAAAAAGAACATTTATTGCTGCCTAAACCGCAGAGCTTTACGCAACCAGCTGAACCCCAAGACCTTGAAGAGGAACCTTTGCCTCAAGCGCTTCCAGTTGAGCAAGAGGAAAAAATGAAAAACCTAATTGGGAATCCTGAAGTTCAACCGCAAGAACCAGCAAAAACGGATAATCAAATACCCAATAATGAAGAGATCAAGAACAATTCTGAACTTCGGCCAAAGAAAAAGAGCTCGGTTCGACGGTTGAGGAAAGCAATAATGGGCTATTAGATTGCTTGTCTTTTTACTAGTTTTATATTTGAAGCTAAGTGAGTTTATGAGAGAGAGCGCCCAGCACTATCGCTTTTCTTTTAAAGACTATTCAGAAATACGGATTGAATGNGCATAGTTTCTATGAACGATTGATATGGTTCAATTTGGTTTTTTTGAAGCAAATTGCTGAATTATGTATGTGAGTTGTTCAGGTTTGCTACACATGCTCAAGAGCAACAATATTAATTAAGACTTACGACGCACGATAGTTTTTATGGGGAAAAAGAAATGCCAAAAATAAAACTCTCAATAACAGCATATCTGTAATAATCTTAGTTGTTATTACAGTAGGCTTAACACTTACTACGTATGCAGCCANAAGTACATCTGAGAGTGTATCATCCAACGGTATAGTGACCGACCACTTCAGCANACTTGGGGGTATTCTCAAACAGCGCATGCACCACGCCATTGACTTCCATAAATTGGGGATCCTTAACAGTTGGAGGAAACAAAACACAAACAATATACATTAAAAATACGAGCAGCGGACTCGCACTTACATTAAGCATGGCGACAAGCAACTTGAATCCAGCTGGCGCAAACGGACCTATAACCTTAACATGTAACCTAGGCGGGACAAGGCTTCAACCAGGGCAATCTGTTGCAGCAACCATAACCTTAACTTTGTCATCAGCTGTAGTCGACGTTACAAACTTTAGTGTTCAAATAACATCACCGGCACAAACTAAATCAAAAATGTCTATCCCATTTTTTCAGGGAATCCAATCATTAACCAGAATGTTTCTTAGATTTCATTCATTTTTTCTATTTTTTAAAAACAAAAGTTTTCTTTTGGTGAAAAGTGAATATTCAGCTTTGTATCTGGTTTATAGATGTTAAGCTACATTGATGATTGCGGAAAAGTTGTTTGCAACTACCAAGGAGAGTGTTAGTAAGCAAATGGTGTATCCTGAAGTTAGGAATTTTTTTGCCAGTGGAGATATTTGGCTTGTTAGTTTTGCTTTGGTTTCAGCTTTGTAGAATACAAGTCCTGTTAGGGTTATTGCGGAAAGTTTCACTGCACTAAAGAGAAGCATGTTAGATCNGGTTAATCCTGCTAATAAAAAGTTGGTTTCTGTTGCTCCAAAAAACACTACTCCAACTAATGTTGTTAACCAGTCTAAGGTTCCAATAAGGATAATTGTGGTGCAAAACAGAATTTCTTTTTTCACCATACCGTCAAAGCTCCTGTCGTGTTTCTCTAAACATATATGGGGGGTTTCAGTTAATCATTCTCAATGGCGACCTATACCAACAGATATACAGCTGTACAATTGAATTATGCTAAGAGTGCCAAAAAAATGTTTGAACGTATTGATTTTTGCTGTTTAGATATCAAAAATAGCTGCTTATTCGTTGTACAATAAANGACCACCGCTACTTTGGTGTGTCTAAGAACCCTTCCAGTATATTCTGTTCGGGGGATTCTAATTGTCGACATAACCATGTTTTGAAGATTACCGAAAAGTTTGGAAGAAAGCCAGTAAACCTGATTATTTGGCTTCCTCTAATTGCGTCAACTTGGAAGATCTTCTCCGTTTCCTTTATGTTAAAAGTTAAAGTTTGCGCTCGCGTTGCTGATGTCTGAAAATCGATCCAATGTTTACATGTTAGAATCAACGATACATCATTTGGGCTTATTGTATTTGAAACTACGGATGTTTCTTGAACCGGCAACTCCTGCTTCTTATCCCCAACGGGCTTAAGGGCACTTGATTTATTTCCAACATAGTTTTTCAATTCTTTTTGCAGGTTACCAATTTTTTCTTCAATCTTTTCCATTTTATCATCTAATTTATCGGTGTTTCCTATCTGTTTTGTAATGTTGGCCAACTCACTGATTGCTTTGTCTAAAGTCTGTTCGTGCTCTTTTAGAACATTGATTATGAAATCCAAAGCCTCTAAGGATTTATCTTTTGAGTCCGGGTTCCCCGCCATCTCTGTCACATTCCAGCAATTCATCGTTTCAATCCTTTTAAGGCGTATTTCAATAACTGGAATATTCTGCTTAGGGAAAGTACACATCTTTAGACATTATTCAATAGAAAGCATTATACTTTAATTCAAAAAACTTTTCGTTAGATTTAGCTCGGTTTTATCGGTGGCTGTGTTTTCGAGATTNGATTTGATATTGTTCTAGTATGTCAAAGGTAACTTTTGAAATCTTTAAGTTGGTGCCATCGTAGTAGTTTACGTATTTTATTTCGTTGTTTGGTTAAGCTGTAGCTGTGGGTTCTACTAGGTAAACTTGATGTTTGTTAAAGAGGGCTTCAAAGTTAAAAAGAAATTCAATATACTTGCTTCAAGAGTTGGTTCTACTTTTAGCTCTCTTATCGTTGCTTGTTTTTTGCTTTCGCCTACTTCTACTCCGCCTCCAGGCAACCAAAAGTTTTGTTGTTATGGCTAACTACTAAAATGCCTTTTGGCGTATCGATTATAGTTGTGCCTCTTCGCCTTTTTAGAGCAATTTCGAATCAGTTAACGTTGATTTTTTTGGTATTTATGAGTTTTTTATTCTGAATGTGAATTTCAAATATTTAAACCCGCCATTTGATGACAATAATATCAAAAAGCCAATTAAGCAACTATTCTTTAAAAGAGAACAGCCAATTCGCGACTATCTTTTTCTGCACAATTTTTCTCATAAAATTTAGTTCAATCCACCTATTTCTTCCAACTTTGATTAAGTGGCTTAAAAGAATACAAAGTTTTATAATAAAAAATTAATAGACTAATCAGCAAGGAGTGCTTTATTTGGATACGGAAGATGAAATTTTAGCTGAGTTAAAGAAAATAAGTGCAGCTTTAGAAAAAGCTCCTCCACCAACCCCCCCAAAAGGCTTCGTAAACGAATTCAAAGATTTCCTATCAAAATACAAAATATTTGGCTTAGCCGTAGCATTCATATTAGCATTGTATGCGGGCATTTTAATTCAGGCGCTTGTTAAAGACTTCATAATTCCGCTGCTGGGCTTAATTATACCAGGTATGACAGATCTAGCAACATTTACAGCAACATTAATGAGCCAAGTATTTGGCATAGGAGACTTTCTAATAGCGTTAATTACCTTCGTCATAGTTGCCTTGGTAGTTTTCGTTATTGTCAA
>JGI20214J51088_10001988_pt1 | contig 13828 bp, 7 predicted proteins | sample WetSurMetagenome_FD_51088 | JGI IMG/M metagenome (IMG submission 51088) | reverse complement strand
TTCGATGAGGCGCTCAACACGGCAAAGGCCATCCCCGACAAAGTGAAAGAAATGAACGCGGCTGTTGCGGTCAGGAAGGAAAATCTGGCGAAGAACTGGGCGGAGATTACCGGCGGCGTGCCGGAGATGCTCGAAGCCATAAAGAGCAGGCTCGCTTCCCTGAAAGCGAGCAAGAGGCTGCCCAGTGGCATGGACAAGGCCAGGCTGGAGCAGGCTAAGGAGCACTATGAGGTGGCCGTCGCGATGTGGGACGAAGCGAAACTCTTATATTCATCGGGCACCGTAAACGATGTCATAGACGTGGCTANGATAGCGAAGGAAGACGCCGAGGAAGCGATGAAGATCCTCGAGATGCAGGTGCCGGAGGCGCAGACGAAGTGAGTTCGCCGCAATGCGGCGGGTTTTAGGTTTTAAGTGACCGCTGACGCGGTGTCTTAGGTTTTAGGGAAGATAAAAAAGTTCGTTGGTGAGTTAGTTCGTTAGTTCAAAGCGCTTCGCGCTGTTTTAAGTTCTAGGTTTTACGTTTTAAACAACATCAAATCCCCCTTTTATCCCCCTTTTTCAAAGGGGGAAAGTGGGGGATTTTTATGGGCAGGTGCTCCTGCCGAAGTTGTTATCAAAGGTCTCTATGTCAAGCAAAGATCCGTTGGCGATCAGAGCCGCAAGGTCGCTTCCGTCCACGTCACAATCGGACGGGTAGAAATCGCCGGACATGGCGGCGACGGAGCTGACGGCATTGTACGCATTGATCCGGCCGGCGCCCAGTTTGCCCGCATAGGATGCATTACAGGCTAGTCCGTCTATATTGTCGGCACTTCCCACAAGCTTCGTCCTGACCTGTGAAGCGGTCAAGGAGGGGTTTTCAGACCAGATGAGAGCGGCAACACCGGCTGCCATGGGAGTGGCCATGGAGGTGCCGCTCATGGTGGCCACATGATCCACGGTAGCATCGGTATGGTCATGATAGCAGCTCAGGATGCTGACACCGGGGGCGGCAATATCAACCCAGGTCCCGTAGTTTGAAAAGGATGCCTTGCAATCATTTTGATCGGTTGCGGCTACGTTGATGATCCCGTCATAGGAAAGTGTGCTGATATAGTCAGGGCTGTCAGCGCCGTCATTTCCCGCTGCAATGAAGATCAGTCCCCCGCTTGCCAGGAAATACTCCACGGCTTCCTGGATGCCGCCTGAGTTCCCGGAGCCCCAGCTGCAGGAGGCGATCTTCGCCCCTTTGTCGGCAGCATAGTGGAATGCCTTTGCAGCGTAGCTCATGTCGACAAGACCGACTTGGGAAGAGCCGAGATGCGCTGACCAACCCACTCTGACAGCCATGATCTTCACGCCATTTCCCGTCGGCTCCAACACCCCGTTGCCCCATCCGCCGGTGACGGAGCATACGGCATTGCTGTTGTTGTTGATGGCCGCCACGATGCATGCGCAGTGTGTCCCATGGCCATTGAAATCGCGCGGATCATTGTCTTCGGTGCTGCAATCCTCACCGGAATTGCATTGATAAGGGAAGCCCGCCAATGCCGCATTATTTACAAAATCCCATCCAATCCAGTCGTCGGCGTATCCATTGCTATCATCATCAACTCCTGCCGTGCCGTTGTACTCCGCCCAGTTGATCCACATGTTCCCATTGATGGCCGTGGGATTGCTGTAGGACGCATTGGATCCGCCGAGATCCTTGTGAAAATAGCGCACGCCGGTATCGATAACTGCCACGATGACAGCGGGGTTGCCTGCCTCGATGTTCCAGGCTACAGGGGCCGCAATTTTGGGAATGTGCCATTGGCTGGGATAAGACGGATCATTCGGCTGCAAGGGGGCGGGCTCGGCAAAAATAACGTGGATGCCGATTGCCTGGGCATCAAGCACTCCCGGCGTTGACTTGTATTCTGCCACGATAGCCTGCACATCAACCTTTCCCGAAAACGTGATTTCATGCCAGCCTGCCAGATCGATGGACTTCCCGCGGAAGACCATCTTTTTTGCATTTGGAAATTGTCGCTGCAGGGACGTGGCTCCGTGGCGCGCCCCCACGTGATCCACAGCATCTATCCCCGTCTTTCCGTGCGGCAAAAGCCGTTTATCGATTCTCAGGACAATTGACGGGTCAAATTTGACGACGATTCTGTCCGGTACGTACCCCACGAAATCGGGGACCCCGGATATTGGCTTCGTGTCGCCAGTCACCCAACCGGCGCCAGCAATTGCAGAGGACAATAGGAAGATCGAGATCGTTATGAANAATAGTCGTCTCATGGTCTGCACCTCTTGCGGGATATGCGTTTTAAGTTTTACGTTTTAGGTATTAAGCAACCAACGAACCAAGTAACTTCTATAGACAATCCGTCCTGCCGAATTTCAATATGAATGTTTTCAGATCACTTCCGTCCACGTCCCCGTCGGCGTTCATATCGCCCGTACATCCGCCTGCACAGTTGTTTTTTCCGAAATTGGCCGCGAAAACTGCAAGATCCGTGTTGTCTGATGAGCCGTTGTGATCGAAATCCCCCGGGCATCCACGCTGGGCGATAATGGCTGTGAGCGCGGGATGAGCCGAGTTATAGAGGCCTTGGATAAGGGGATAGTGATAATTGTTTAAAAACGTGCTGTACAAATCAGTTCCCGCCGCCGCGCTCATCAGGGCCGCGAAAAAGGTATGCTTGCCATCGTCCCCCGCGTTTTGAACACTACAGAGGACATCGCCCAACCCGGCAAGGCTGGACGGTTGAAGCGGCAGGAAAAACCGATCTGCAAAACGGGGAACACCTGCCTTGTGATAGAGCCAGATTCCATCCACGATGTCCGGGTTCACTCCCGAAAACGGAGCACCGGCGCTAATCCAGTTCTGCCTCTTTTGAATAAAACTGCCTGAGCCCGTCGTATCCTGATCCAGAACCCACTGCAGTGACAGGGAGGCATAGCTCCCGACCGGATATGTTGCAGGCTTCGCCAGGATTTCCTCGATCGCGGCCATTTTCATGGCGGTGGCCAGTCCTTCGGAATAGAAATAATGGCCCAGGCCGGTGGAGAAGACGGGAGAGGGCCCCAGCATGTTGTGGCCCAACTCGTGGTAAAAGATTCCCCACTGGGGGCTCCGCGGAGGGGGCGGGTCCCATACCGGGAAAGGCACAAGAAAACAGTTTCGCCATGCATCGCCGGCAAGGTTCCAACCCAGGCGGATGGGATTGCCCGAGATCCCGCAGACCCGGTTTTCCTCCGTGATGCCGAAATCCACTTCAAAAATCTGCCGGGCCCCGGAGAAGGGGTCGATCGCCATCAGCCTGTTCTCGATCTGATAGGCATATTCGTTGACGGTGGGAATTTGAAAATCGGCTACCATGGCCGCGATGTCTTCGCCGTTTATGGTGGGGGGGTAATAGAGCGCGGTTTTTTCACCGATCACTTCTGTGAATCCGGGAATCGCGTATCCGACAGGCAAAACCCGCACGACAGAGTTGGATGCGATCGGCACCACGGTCAGCACCGCATCAACCCAAACGCCGTATTCATTAGCCGTATCCTCTGCGCGCAGAGCCGTCACGTAGCCGGATGAGTTGATCGAAATGAGAGCTGCTCCTGCTTGATATGGATTGTAAATAGTGAAGCTCGGCGTCCCGGACACTGAATAGCCGTCCTGGTTAACGACATGCAGGGGGACCCCGCTGGTCTGCCCCACATTCAGATGCATGTTGTAAGGCTTCAGGTTATTAAAAGTCCGGGTGCCGGCAGAAGGGCAGCCGGAGCCCTCGGCGTTGGTAATCACCGCGGTCTCGGTTTGGGTCAGGGTATTACAGGCCGCCGCCGTCACGGTTATCGTGAACGTTCCGTTGGCAGTGTAACGGTGGCCGGCGGGAAACCAACTGGTTGTCTTGCTCCCGTCACCCCAGTCCCAGACCAGCCCGAACGGATTGGTGCTCACGTAACCGTTGACGCTGACATTGCCGCATTCCGAATACACTGGAGCTTGCACATCCAATATGTCCTCGGGGTACGCCGGCGTGACCGCAGTTGCCAGCATTAGAATAACAGAAGCCTCGAAAATGATATGGGCCATTTTGAGGATGCGGTTGACATGTCTTAGAAGGCGGAGGACTGCGGCATGCTTGTTTTTATGATCTGAAAACATGGCACAATCTCCTTTTGATTAATAATGAACAAAAGAATCGGCGAACTAAATAACCAAGGAACTGTTCTCTATTGCTCCGGGCACACTTCCCCGTAAACTGCTATCAGTGCGGCCATGTCGGCACCGTCCACGTCGCCGTCGAAATCGAGATCCCCGCTTCCGCTGCGGCCGAAATTCCCGGCCAGGGTTGCGAGGTCCGTGGTGTCTACCTGCCTGTCTCCGCTGATGTCTCCCGGGCAGAAGGTCCTGACATCAGGGATGGAATATGGGGCAGCCCCGGGGCGGAATACGACCAATTGATACTCGGCCATGTCAATCCAGTTGCCCCGGCTCGAAGAGGGGTACTGGGACGCCACCGCGGCATACCCTTCTGCCGAGTCATACAGGTAGTACAAGGTATGCAATGAATCGACACCCCTGCGAAAGGCCCATAGCGTCTTGCCATCGCTCATGACGAAGTTGATGGAGCCGGTTGAATTGGCAATCATCGCTTTTATCGCCGCGACAACGCCGTTGACGACGTTCCAGCCGTTCTCTTCAATGTTCTTCAGGAGATACAGGAAATAAATCTCGGAGCCGACCACGTTTTCCATGGGTAGATATGCGCACGCTGAGATATCCGAGCCGTTGGGCGGGTTGTCGGCAAGGTACGTCGACGAACTCATAAGATTTATCAGGTTATCCTTGTTGGCACTCCCGTTGTGCTCGAAGAGCCATCTCTTGCCGACCTTGTCACGGTAGAACGGATGCGGGTCGGACACGCCCATGCATCCCGATGTCGCATACCGAATGTGCGCCATTACGATCTGCGGCTCCGAGGAGTTGATCGCGTTCACTGCAGTCGTGAAATTTGGGTCGAGTTTTGCCTGCGGCGTTCCCCGGTAAAATGATGGCGTGTCACCGAAATCCGGGTAATAGCCGATTCCCCAACCGTCATCATTATAGGGCGAAAGATTGTATAGAGAATTGGGATCACTTATCAGGTTGCTATAAAGCATCCCATTCGGGAGATCGGACCCAATCGTTGCATACAGCCGGCAGGCGCCGGCAGGGCCGGAGAACAGCATGAGGTATAGGCATGCCAGCATCAAACACGCCAGATTCAGTGGCAGGGTGCGATGTGCAGACATGAAGTGCCTCATAAAATGCCCCTTCCATCCGCCTTGCGAATACCCTGTACCTTAATCTTCCTCTCCCCTCTTTCACCCTCACCCGACCCTTCCCGTCGAGGGAGAGGGAAATGACGACAAGGGAGGGCAGGGGTGGATTTTATATGCTACTGGCAAGCGGTCTTGCCGAAGTTCCCGGCGAAGGCCGTGATGTCCAGCATCCGCGTGTTGCCGATGAACACCGCAAGGTCCGCCCCGTCCACGTCGCAGTCGCCATCCCTGTCGGGATTAGAGAGAAGGGCAAGCAGGGCCTCAAGCTTCGTATGCCATGCGGNTGCCATCTTTCCGTAGCCTGTGTCATTGGGATGCACGGTGTCTGACAGGTCGCCCGGATAGCTGAGCGCGCTTTCCATGTTGACCACGACGATCCTGTCGCCGCCGGCAATGCGGGTATCCGCCATGGACTGGATCAGGTTGTTGAGCTGGGTGGTCCTAACCCCCAGGGTGGCCGTTGGGTTGCTCCGGTTGATGATGCGTGCCAACACGACCCAGATCTCGACCCCGTTGTCGGTTTCATAGGCATCGATCCAGTCAAGGATCTGGCCAATTTCTGTCGCCGTGCTTGCGGCAGTCTGGTTCTGTGAAATGTCGTTTGTCCCGATGTGAAGCAGGACGACATCCGCCGGTGTGGAGTTCAGCCAGCCGGTGATGTTGTCCCGGATCTGATCGGCCCGCCAGCCCCTATGCCCCTCATGGTTCCGGTCGAAGTCCAGAATAGTGCCATCAGTCTGGCTTCCGACAAAATCGACGTTCCGGCCTGCGTCGGACAGCAATTGATACAATGTGCGACGATAACCAACCGTGTCGGTGCTGTTAGTCCCATAGGTAATGGAATCGCCCAGGGGCATGATACGGATCGGGCCAAGCGGTTCGGCCGAAGCCATTGATGCAAAAGCCAGCACGCACGCCGACAACAGAACAGTCAGCCGCTGCAAATGTGATGGGCTCTTTCTCATGTTCATCTCCTTCCTCATGTTCGCCCTCGGTAAGATGGATGCCTCTTCATCCCCCTTGCGAATACCCGAAACCTTAATCTTCCTCTCCCCTCTTTCACCCTCGCCTGGCCCTCTCCCGTCAAGGGAGAGGGAAATGACACCAAGGGAAGGCAGGGGAGGATTTTATGCATTACGGACACGTCGTCTTGCCCAGGTTCGCAGCGAACGACGCAATATCACTACTGTCAAACACAATCGAGTTTGCTGCCAGGTATGCCAGATCGCTGCCATCCACGTCGCAGTCGGCAGTACCAAAGTCCCCGTACAGGTAAGCACGCGGCGTGATAGTGTACGTGTCGGCGAGTGTCCCGTTGGTATAAATGTAATCCACCGTTGCCTGCGCGGGTGAGACATTAATCCGGAGGTGACCCGTGCTAGGGAGCCACTTGAGCGTATATGAATCCTGATAATAGTTCTGTAATCCTGAGCCGGTCAGTCCGGCCGAGGGAACTTCCTGGTATACGACGCCGTCACGCTTCTGANAGGCATACAGGTGATCATGGCCGTAGAAAAAGGCGCTGACACCGTTTGCAACCATCATCTGGTGAATCGGAACGCCGCCCCATCCGGGACGTTTCGTGTCGAATCCCCAGGTCGTGCCGTCCAGATTGTATCCGCCCCATTCGAACATGTGCGCAGAGTTGGCGCCTCCCCGCACGTAGTCTTCCGCACCGCCAAGCATATGGTGGGCAAAGACGAACTTGTATTTTGNATTGCTGCTCTGAATGATCTGTTTGAACCAGTTGAATTGCTGCTGTCCCAGGGTCCAGTCCCACCTGTCATGGGTATGCAGGGTTTCATCATTGTCTTCCCCACCAACACCCGCATCATATGGAAATCTCGTTGTGTACTGGTAAGGGTCGATGACCACGAACAGCGCATCGCCCCACTCCCAGGCGTAGTAGTCTTCGCGGAAGTGGTCGCCCGCAATTGTCGCGAGGGTGTCATCGTTTCCGGAATAGAATCCGTCCGTGATCGGAGTGGGGTAGTACCGTTTTCGCGCATTGACACTCAGAAGGGCCTTGCTGTCGGCATCATCGAAATTCCAGCCCTCCTCGTTCTCGTGGTTTCCCGTGGCCAGGAATATGCCAGCCGAATGACTTACGGCGCCCATATATCCGCGCTGGTTCAGGTAGCGCTGGTTTGCTATGGCGCTCGTGATGCCAGTCCCGTCTAACCAAAACGTATCGCCGAGGTCGAAATGAAAGTCGGGGTGGTCGTTGTTGGCGTTGGCGAGGGTCTGCTGGTACAGGGATACATTGCCCCCGCCGCCGTTCATGTGCGAATCCGTTATGATCGTGAAGGTAAAGATGCTGCCCTGCGCCCTCTGGGTGTAAAAAGAGTGCTCCGCTCTTGCGGTCCAGGATGTGCCGCCGTCCGTGCTGTACTGCATCCGGTAGTAGTATCGGGTGTTTGGCTGCAAGCCGCTGATCTCCGCCTTGAAGGGTTCATTGGCCGGAGACGTCATGACATTCGTCTGGCCNGTATAGACACCTGAAGCCGTGCCATACTGGAGGTAAGCCTGCAAGGCCGTGTCTGCAACGACGTGCACGGTGACGGAGCTGTCCGTGGGTCGGGCGAGCAGTTCCGGTCCGGTGAANGTTAAGGCACAAAGCTTTCCCGGTGAGAAGGACAAAACGATGAGAAATACGATGGTACAGGGGAGGATCGATCTTAGCGATTTCTTCATGGTTCACCCCATCAATTCCCTTCCACTTGTTCCATTGATCCAGTTGGTTTGAGTGGTTCAACTTGTCAGTCTGAGCAAAATCCCCCTTTATNCCCCTGTGCGAAAGGGGGAAGTAGAAACATAACCCCCTCCTTTGAAAAAGGAGGGCCGGGGAGGATTTGAGGAAAAAGCCGGGCATTAAGTCGCCCGGCTTTTGTGAGCTCTCCGCATGCTGTTATGGCCGGGCTTCCAGCCGTCTAAGACGCTTCAGAGACACGGATGGCAAATGCATTTTTTACCTTCAGACCCTACATCAGCGATCATTCTGCCCGACCCGTTGTCAGGGCAAAGTACCGTTTAAGATGCCATAAGTGACAATAACATCCAGCAGCCGGCAGAAGTGCCACTCCTGGTTGGCCGCTGTCCACGTCCCGTTCGTGTAGTTCGCGCAACCGCTTGGTTTGGCCAGCGCAGTCTGTTCCAATGGATCGGTTAGCAGGTTGAAGAAGCTGCAACCGCTCACGCTTATGCTCGTGTTGCAGAGGACCTTGTACGTTGCGTTCCGGGCCGCCACATGCATAGAACCAAAACTCGTCACATTGGTCTCAGTCAGGAGGTAGCCCGAGTTCGGATCGCGGCCGGTATCTTGAGCGGAACCGAAAAGCATCGGCGTCAGCGACACGGAATCGGAAGGAACCACGGCACCCGTATTATTGAAGTTCGTCGCCGGAGGCGTCTCGCCCGCCAGTGTCAGGATTGTGGCGAACAGGTCTGCAGTGTGAACGGGCGCGCTCTTCTGACTGCCTGCGGCTATGTTGGGTCCCCGTATTGCCATGGGCACCCGGCAGCCGCCCTCCCATGAAGACCCTTTCCCGCGGCCGGTTGTGGTAAGATACAGGTTGTCGATCTGGTCACCATAGGTACCTCCGTACATGGGGGTGCCGTTGTCGCCGATGAAGATGACGTAGGTGTCGGAGCCAATCGAGTCGACCACGTCCAGAACCTTGCCGATCGCCGTGTCCATTGCGTTGGTCATGGCCCGGTGGAGCTGCTTGCCGGTGCAACTTCCAACCGATGGGTTACCGGCGCCCAGTGAATCGGAGCCGTATTGACCTGAACCCAGACATGAATTTATCTCAGTTACAGTCGCTGAATCGAGGGTGTCCTGATTCGGCACGTGCATATTCGGACTCTGCGTCGTAACGTGTGACAGGTTGAAAGCCAGCCAGACGAACCACGGCTTGTCGGGGTTCTCGGTTTTGCGGGCATTGATCCAGTCGATGGTATCCGCGGCCCTGACGACCGGCTCGTACTTCGTAGCTGTAATGCCGGGAAGGGGTCTCGCAGTCACGGAGCCTGCCGCTGTTGTGTTATAGGTGTTCGCTGCGGTGCCGCTGTCCTGCCAATGAACGGGGTAGCTCCAGTATGCAGGGATGTAGGCATCATTATGTCCCCTGTAATAATCGAATCCGGCCTGCTTCGGTAAAGTGCCCGTGCAGGTTGAGGAAGTAGGGCACGTGCCGGCAAGATGCCATTTGCCGATCATCGCCGTGCTGTATCCCGCATCATGCAGTTTATTGACGAAAGTCGTGTGGTAGGTCTTCATGGGGTCGTTGGGACCTGAAACCTTGGTCTTGTNTTCAAAGAGGCCCGTCGCCACCGTTGCTCGCGTGGGTGAGCAATACGGCTGCGCCCATGCATTCTGGAACACCATGCCCTGTGTGGCAAGCCTGTCCGTCAAATTCGGCACGGACGCCGGCCTGCCTCTGACGTTGTTGTTGGCATACATGGCCACAAGGTTATCGATCAGGCCGGAATANAGGTTGCTGTGCGCATCGATGCCTTGATCGTCGCCGATGATGAGCAGGATGTTGGGTTTACGCGTAGTGACGGTGTAGGTCTGGCCGAAGAATCCGGCGAACCCCGCAATGTCAGAGCCCGAATTGGCGATAAATGCCGCCAGGTCCGAGCCGTCGACGTCGCCGTCCTTCGGACTNCTGTCATAATCCCCTATTGCGGCGTGTGAAGATGTGACGAAGGGGATCGTAAGCAAAACCAGAATTGCCGGTAGTATCAAGAAAAGATATTTCTTCATGGCATATTCTCCCTCGATCAGAAACATTTTTATTGCAACATCAAATTCCCCTTACATCTTCTTTTGAAAAACCGTTTCAGGTTTCACGTTTTACGAAAAGCATTTGTTGGAATAAAAAGGAAAGAGGCCCTTTCTGCTAGGGGAATATGGAATAGTTATTCATGACCTCGATTAATCTGCAATAATGCCACTCCGGGTTGCCCGTATTCCATGTGCCTCTGTAATTCGTGCAACTGGCAGTCGGCTTGGTCAGTGGATATTCTTCCAGCGGATCGGTANTCAGATTGTAGAATGAGCAATTGACGTTGCTCGTGTTCGTGCTGCAGATGACTTTGTAGGTTCCATTTCGGGCCCCCACCTTGGTGCTGCCACTGAAGGATACTTCCGTCAGGAGATAGCCTTCGTTGGGGTCGCGCACGGAGGAGGCGGCGCCGAGAAGAATCGGCGTCAGCGATACAGAATCGGAAGGGACCACACCACCAGTGTTATTGAAGTTTGTCGCCGGCGGCGTGAGTCCCGCCAGAGTCAGGATGGTGGCGAACAGGTCGGCGGCGTGGACAAACTCGGTGCTCCTTCCTGCCGCGATGCCGGGCCCCCTGATGACCATCGGCACCCGGGCGCCGCTCTCGTAAGGTGTGGTCTTTCCGCGGCCGGTTGTGGTGATATACATGTTGTCGATGTTGTTCGACCAACTGCCGTTGTCGCCGATGTAGATAACGTAGGTGTCGGAGCCGAGGGCTTCGACTGCGTCCAGTACCTTGCCCATCGATGTGTCCAGACTGTTGGTCATGGCCCTCATGAGCTGCAGGGCGGTGCAAGATCCGTTATTGCTGCTGCCTGGCTGCCCCCCGCAGCCGGTCACCTCGGCCAGGCTCGTTGCATCCAGGGTGTCGGCATTCGGCGCGTGATAATACGGCTGGTCCGGCGGTACCAGTACGTGCGACTCGTTGAAGGCAAGCCAAACGAACCACGGCTTGTCGGGGTTTTCGTTTTTGCGTGCATTGATCCATTCGATCGTGTCCGCGGCCCTGACTACCGGCTCAAATGTCGTCGGGTTTATGCCGGGGAGAGATCGAGTCGGAGCCGATTCAGTGCGATATGTGGTTGAACTCGTGGCATCGTCCTGGATNAGATAATTGTAGCTCCAGTATGTGGGGCTGATGGCGGAATCGAGATGCCCCTTGAACAGTTCGAAGCCCACCTGCTTTGGCAGAACACCCGTGTATCCGGTTTTCGGACCAGCGAGATGCCATTTGCCGAAGACTGCGGTGCTGTAATTCGCGTTCTTGAGCAGCTGGACGAAGGTGGTGTGGGTGCTCATCATGGGCTCGTCGAAGGCAACGACCTTGGTTTTATCCGCGAAGAGACCAGTCATCACCGTCGCGCGCGTGGGCGAACAAAACGGCTGCGCCCAGGCGTTTGCGAACACCAGGCCCTGCGCAGCAAGACGGTCCGTCAGGACAGGCAAAGACGCTGGCCTGCCGTTGATCTTCGTGTAATTCGCGTGATTTCGCCCCGAGGGCCCATAAAGGGCAGTAAGGTCCGATATCAGGCCCGGGTACGCGTTGGTGGTTAAATCCAGGCCGACGTCGTCGGCGATGATTAGCAGGATATTGGGAGGACGGGTGACGACGGTGTAGGTCTGTCCGAAGTATCCGGCGAACGCCGCAAGGTCGGACCCCGGGCCGGCGATAAATGAAGCCAGGTCCGAGCCGTCCACGTCGCCGTCCCTCGGACTGCTGAGATCATAATCCCCTATTGCGGCGTAGGAAAATGTGGTGAAGGGGATCATCAGCAGCAGGGCCGAAGCCGTCAACAGCAAAATCAGGCGCTTTTTCATCGAATACCTCTCCGTTACGACCCGAGCGCGGCGCGGGGGGCAGCGTGGCGATCTCGCTCGTGACAGATTGCCGCGCACCCTGCGGGTGCTCCTGATAAATGATCCGAACCGTTCGAAGAAAATCCCCCTCGATCCCCCTTTTGCAAAGGGGGAAGCTTTTTAACCTCCCTCCTTTGGAAAAGGAGGGTTGGGGAGGATTTTACAGAGCCTGTTTCTTCCATCGATAACCCCGTCAGCAGACAGGCTCCGGGACTCGCAATGACCCTTGAACTTGACGTCAGCTTATCGCCGGATCCAAGAACCAAGGAACTTCCTTCCTGATTTTACCGGAAGGCTGCCCTGCGAGATACCAGGCGAAATCCGTGCGGTCGGTCATGCTCGCGTCGTCGCTTGCGCTCCCTTGCAAAAAAGCCGGGCACCCGATGACTTCGGCGACCCGGCTTTTTGACTCCAGTGGCTTTAGTGAATCAGTGCCTGCTGCTAAAAGATCGAGTAATTCGTAACCACCTCAATCAGCCTGCAGTAGTGCCACTCCGGGTTGGATGTCGTATACGTTGTCCTGTAATTCGTGCAGCTGCCCGGTTTGCTCAACGGATACTCTTCCAGCGGATCGTCTACCAGGTTGTAGAAAGTACAATTGCTTGTGTTGGTGGGGCAGACGACTTTGTACGTTGCGTTCCGGGCCCCGACCTTATTTCCGTTGTAAGACGTTTCCGTCAGGAGATAGCCTTCGTTCGGGTCGCGCACGGAGGAAGCGGAGCCGAATAGCATCGGGGTCAGGGACTTCGAGTCGGAGTCGACGACATTGTTATTGCTGTCCCTGTTGGTCGCCGGCGGCGTCAGCCCCGCCAGGGTCAGGATGGTGGCGGAAAGGTCCGCGACGTGGACAAACTCGTTTTTTCGAGTGCCGGCCGCAATGCCCGGCCCCCTGAATGCCATGGCCACGCGGGCGCCACTTTCGTAGACCGTCCCCTTCCCTCGGCCGGATGTGGTGATGTACATGTTGTCAAGGCTGTTCGGAGACGTCGTGGAGACGTCCGTGCCGTTGTCGCCAATGAAGATGACGTAGGTGTCGGAGCCGATTGCGTCGACCGCATCCAGAACTTTGCCGACCACCGTGTCCAAAGCGTTGGACATGGCCCGCGTGAGCTGCTTGTTGTTGCAGGATCCCTTGTTAGCAGTGCCAGGTGTGCCTCCGCACCCGATTACCTCGTTGTAGCTCGTTGTATCCAGGGTATCGGCGTTGGGCACGTGCATCGGNGAGTGGGCCTCGTTGAAGGCGAGGTAGACAAACCACGGCTTGTCAGGGTTTGCGGCTTTACGGGCGTTGATCCACTCGATCGTGTCCGCGGCCTGCACGACCGTTGCAAATGTCGTGGCGGCTATACCGTCCAAGGCTTTGGACGGTGTCGGGTCCGTGCGCGCGAATGTATCACTGGTTGAGTCGTCCTGAACATGATAGGTGTAGCTCCAAAAATTCCCGAGGGCGCCGTCGTTATTTCCTTTGTATAGTTCAAACCCCGCCTTCTTCGGCAAAACGCCGCTAGAGTTTGTACCCAGGTGCCATTTGCCGAACAGCGCCGTGCTGTAACCGGCCGTCTTCAGTAATTGAGGGAAGGTGGTATGGTAGCTGCTCATGGGGACGCCGGGTTGAAGCACCTTTGTTTTGTCTTCAAAGAGGCCGGTGACAAGCGTGGCGCGTGTGGGCGAGCAGACGGGTTGCGCCCAGGCATTCGAGAATACCATGCCCTGTGCGGCGAGCCGATCCGTAAGAACCGGGAGGGATGCCGGGTTGCCGTTGATTTTAGTGTAATTGGAATGATTGTGCCCCGATGGCCCGTAGAGAGTGAGCAGGTCACCGATCAGGCCCGGATACATGTTGGTGGTTACATCGAGGCCGACATCGTCTGCGATGATGAGCA
>JGI20214J51088_10001987_pt1 | contig 13831 bp, 14 predicted proteins | sample WetSurMetagenome_FD_51088 | JGI IMG/M metagenome (IMG submission 51088) | reverse complement strand
GATAAAACCAAAAAATTCCTTGTATTCTTCAATTTTATAATAGCCGGTATTAAGCACAAAGCTACGTATCACATCGACGTTTTTTCCATTACCATGAAACGATACGGAATAGGTTCCATAATGATCCGTTACTTCTTTAACTGGCGGCAATGAAGATACAACCCACCCATCGGGTACCATGAAAACAATGGTATCGGTCCTGGCAACCGGGAAGTCGATCTGGACCGGCATTTTCCTGAATGAAGGGTCCTCAAATTTTGGCATCCCGGAGGGAGGGAGACTTATAATCTGGTCGTTACCATACACTTTGAAAAGCTTATCATAGCGTCCGGAATAATAGACCCATATCTCTCTTGAATCACGTCCGAAGGGAGGCATATTGCATTTAATCATCTCGAAGCCGTCGGATGATAAATAGTCATGCAGGGCCCTCTCTTTTTCAGTGGCATTATATTCATGCTGGAGCGAGGCAAGTGCCTCATATTTTTCGCCTCTGAAGCAATGGCTTACCGAACAGGAAATGCTGCCGGTTACCGATGCGCTAATAAAGATTTTTCTGGTTTCCAGCACATCGTTTATTGAAAGGCCGGGGATACAGGCAAAGCGGCTGTGTTTTTTGCTCACTATAAAAGCATCGCGGTTCTGGATAAAGGTTCCGGTATATCCAAAAGCCATCTTGCCGGTTGCATCAAGGAATAGAGTATCGTGTGCCACAGGGATACTTACTATTACATGATCGAACTGCTGTGAGGGGAAGGTCTTATCTGTTTTATCGATCGGATAATCACATTTTACCAGGGTATAAAATGATTTGATTCCGGAAGCGTCAAGCAAGGCCCTGAAATAATTTGAAAGAGCCTTGCAGTCGCCATATTTATTTTGTGCCACGTATGATGCAGGGTAAGGCTTCATGCCGCCCGTCTTTATAGAGATGTTAATATATCTGACTGCATCCTGAAGATAGTGGTAGAGGATTTTAATTTTTTCGATAGTATCATTTGCTCCGGAAGTAAGAGTCTGAGCCTTGAAAATATCCATTGCCGGGAGGTCTTCAAGGTTGTCAGTCATGCCTGCACACCAGTTTCCAAAAGCTGTCCAGGTTCCCTGTGATCCGCTGATATTATACCTGAATTTTTCAGGAGCAATTATTACTGCAGGGAGAAGGGTTTCTGGCGGGGGAGAAAAGATTTCAGAAGAAATCAGGTTTCCATAGCTGGCTGTCCACCTGTATCTTTTAATAGCCGAAAGAGTATCTGCTNAAAATGAACTGCAAAGTCGCTCTCTCCAGGCAAACCTGAAATCAGCCGGAACCNCGAGGCTCAGAGTTGCTTTGAGGGTAGGTATATTGGCCGACAAAACCGGTTGCCAGTAGTCGATGTGCATAAATTCGTCGGCCTCTGTCTTATATGTATAGCAAAGGGTGTATGGAAGTATATTATAATTCAGCGAAAACTCCGAGACAAAACTATCTTCAAAGAAGGAACCATCAGCAATATCGCTTTTATTTATTATATCACTTTTCTTTAGAGTTTTGACTTTATTGCCACCCTGATCCAGGATATAGGCATCTATTCCGGAGACAGTAGTAATTTTTGAATAAGGGATGGTGACATTTGTATATTTTTCCCCTTCACGGGTGATAATCCTGATCTCAACCAGTTCCGTTTTACATAGCTTCCCGTTCTTAACAGAAATGCTTGTCTCATAATTGAGTAATTCGGCGTTTTTGTTTTGCCCGGATAAGGCAATACAAAAACATAACATCAAAGTGCAGAAGGAAATTCTCAACATTAACAGTGAATTGTTGAATACCGTGCAAACATTATAATCAGAATCAGGCTTTGCCTAAACGAATACCAGATAAAATTTTCATTTATTCAATTCAGGTTTTGCGGCATTAAAGTTAATAATTCAGAATATTAATGTTCCGTGGGCGGTCATATTTATTTTTCAGATTCATTTTTTTATAATTTTAGGCGCAATAAACTCATTAATTAAACTGATGAATATGAAAGCAGGCAGATTNTTAATTTCAGCAGTCGTAACAATTACAGCATTTCTGCTGACATCATGCTCAAAANCGGCAAACTGGCCTCAGTTCAGGGGCCCTATGGCAAATATGGCTGCCGAGGGGAGTAAGCTCCCGGATGATTGGGATACAAAAAAGGGAATCGCCTGGACCTATGATATCAGCGGTAACGGTTTTTCATCACCCGTTATATGGGGCGACAGGGTTTTTATGACAGCAGCTTTCCCTGAAAAAGTAAACCCGGCACCTGAAATGAGNCCCGGACGACCTAATCCCCCTCAGCCACAAAACGGGCAGCGTCCCGGCCCCGGCGGCCGCCCTGATCAGGGCCCTCGTCCCGGACAGAGACCTGCTGACCCGGGCCCACAGGAAAATGATACCAGCTTCAGGGCAGAGGTTTACAGGTGGGAAGTTGTCTGCCTCGACCTGAATACAGGAAAGGAGTTATGGAAGAAAACGGCGTTCCATGGGAGCCCTTCAGTTGCCAAGCACCAGATGAGTTCCTATGCATGTGAAACGCCAGTAACTGACGGCAGGAGAGTTTATGCTTATTTCGGAATGACAGGACTCTTTTGTTATGATTTTGAAGGGAACATGATATGGCAGACAAGCCTTGGCAGTTACAGAACTCAGAACAACTGGGGAACAGGATCGTCGCCCGTGATATGGAACGGAACAATATTTGTGCTTTGCGACAACGAGGAGAATTCATTCATCGCAGCAATTGACGCCGCTACCGGCAAGGAAAAATGGCGCACTGCCAGGGAAGAGAAAACCACCTACAGTACTCCTTACATATGGACAAATAAAACCAGGACAGAGCTTGTTGCCTGCGGAAAGACCATCAGGTCATATGACCCGGCAACCGGTAAGGTTCTTTGGGAACTTAAGGCCAGGGGAGAACAGGCTATTCCATCACCCGTTGGAGACAAGGAAATGGTTTATACAGGAGTCCAGGGNTCCGGAGAAAAGAAGGGAGAATTCTATGCAATAAAGGCAGGCGCCGAAGGAAATATAACNCCTCCCGATTCGGTTTCCCTGAACAACTGGATTGTATGGAGGACCACTGATTCGGGACTTGGAAGCGGATCTCCCTTGTTATATGAGGGCCTGATATATAATGTCGGGGGGCGCGGAGAAATAAAAGTTCTTTCTGCCGCTGACGGCAATCAGGTTTATTTCAAAAAAATAAACGGCATGGGCACTGCATGGGCTTCATCATGGGTTGCAGGCGGGAAAGTTTTTATATGCGATGAAAAAGGAACCACCCGTATTCTTAAGGCAGGAAGTTCATTTGAGCAGTTTGGTGAAAATAAGCTTGATGATAAGATATGGGCTTCGGCAGCCATTTCAGGCAATAAACTTATCCTGAGAGGCGAGAAAAAAGTCTGGTGTATTGCAGATTAATTTTCATTTGATATTACTGTTTTTCAATGTAGCTTATCCATCCGGGAAGCTGGTCAAGCAGAACTTTCATAACTGAATCGGTTCTCTGTACGAAAAGGTCAAAATTCCCGTAAGCTTCACCTGAAGTCGCGGAAACCAGGTCTGTCACTCCTCTCAGAATAAGGACTTTCGTATGGTTTTTTGCTGCAACGTATGCAATGGCTCCCGTTTCCCAGTCGCCGGCCACTGCCTTATAATCGCTTTTTAACCTTTCAATATCAGCAGGCCGGAGATCTCTGTCGGCTGATACCAGGGTTGTTTTCATCACCCTGAAGGGTAATTCTCCTTTTAACCAGTACAGATCGATGCCTGTAGAATAATCATCTATTGCTTCTTTAGAATCACCCATGGCTTCAGAGATATCATAGATAACCGTCGTGTCAGCCAGTACAACATCGTATTTGTTTATTTCACCTTCAAATCCCCCGCAGGTGCCAGGGTTTATTATTATTTCAGGGTTGAAGGCATCGATGAGATATTGAGTAGCTCCTGCAGCTGAAACCTTGCCCCAGCCTTCATGAAAAAAGAGGACATTCTGATCCGCGATTTTCTTATAAAAATATTCTCCCCATGGTGAAGTACTGTATTTTTCATCTGGGAAGGCCTTTTTAACAGCCTTCCACTCCATATTGGCAGAAATGGCTACAGCGTATCGGCTTTTTTGCCTGGCGCAGGAGAGTGCGCCCAGGAGCGTTAAAATGACAAGTCCGGAAATTAAATGCCTTTTCACGTAATTAAACCTTTTCAGTTTTGATGAATTTAGCTGCAAGCCATTTTCTTACAGGAATGTCATAAAGTTTAAGCGAAGCATATGCTATTGCAATAGATGCCGCAAGGAGAAGGAGTCCGGCCGGCCATGCATTCTTCATTGGAATATGGTTATCGACGACCCATGCGGTGAAGATGTAAATGAGCGGGTAATGGATGATATAAACCGGGTAGGAAATATCACCGAAGAAGCGGCAAAGCTTTGAAGCAAACTTCCCCTTAACCTCACCGCTTGCACCGAGGTATACCACCAGGGGGAAGAGGAAAATGATAGTGAGTGAGTCATATATGCCATTCATCCAAAGATGTTCCCTGCCTCCGATCCTGGGTACAGAAAATAGCACAATGATCATGAGACTGCACCACAGGAATGCATTGCTGAACTTTCCCGGCTTAACCAGTCGCGAAAGCAGGAGGCCGGCGAAAAACGGGTACAGCAGTCTTGTAAAACCTATTCTGAGCTGATGCGGCTCGAGCGACCAGCCTCCAATCACATCGCCGTTGGGACTTGTTACTGCGAGATGAATGAGAGCTGCTCCGGCGAGAAATACAAAAAAGGCAAGGAGTTTTTTTGAAAACTTACGGAGGAAGAGGCCATAAAGAATGTTGGCAATATATTCAAAGAAGAGCGACCATGCCGGCCCGTCGAGCGGATGCATTTCGGCCCAGCCCCTGATGTCCATGGAAAGAGGAACAGGGATCAGGGTGAAACCTATCAGCATTACGATCATAAGCTTCCAGAAAGGGACCTGGGCTATTCCCGGGAAAACCACCGGCGAAGCGCTGAAATAAAAGCCAATGGCGCCTATAACCATCCCCATGATGATCATCGGATGAAGCCTGATGAGGCGCCGTTTGAAGAATCCTACCACTGTCATTTTCCCCCACCTGTCGTCGTAAGCATATCCTATTACAAAGCCTGAAAGAACAAAAAAGAAATCGACAGCAAGATAGCCGTGGTTCATTACCTGCTTAAGATGATTTCCTCCGGTGAAGGTTTCAAAGAAATGAAAGATGACTACCATCACGGCTGCGACGCCTCTCAATCCGTCGAGTATGACATAATGGCTTTTTGAATCTGTAAATACTGACGCCTGGGTGTTTGCTGAATTCATTTCGGGATTATGGAATATGGTTGGACAATGACCGGTTTCTATTTGAAGAAATAACGGTTGTTGATTTTACGGAAGGATGTTTTCAGGAATTTTATTGCTGCCCGGTTTATTATTTCAGGCTGTTCGATATGCACAAAATGTGTCGCACCGGGAACTATCATCAGCTGTGAGTTGGGAAGAGACTGGCTGAGGGTAATTGTCTGTTCGGGTGAATAAAGATCATTGTCGCCAGAAATAACAAGGGTGGGAGTTTTAATTTCTTTCAGGTGTTCAATGGTGAAGTCGGGATGGTTATTCCATAGCTCCGACCATTTTCTTTTAATTTCAGGGAAGCGTTCTGGTGCAGGACAGAATTTTTCGGAATTCTCAAAATACTTTTTAAGGAACGGCCTCATCCGGACCAGAAGCGGGTCAGCTGGGTCCATAATAACGCCATCATCAGGAACAGAGGGTATGCGGAATGTGTAATTTGTGCCCAGGATGACCATTTTGCCAACTCTTTCCGGGAACGCAAATGCAAATTCCAGGGCAGTGTTTCCTCCATCGCTCCAGCCCATGATGTCGATCTTTTCCATCTTTAGTTCATCGGCAAGACCTGCCATGTCTGAGGCCATAAGAGCATATGACAGAGGCTGGTCCGAATCGCTTGTTCTGCCATGAGCCCGGCTGTCGGGAGCAATTATTCTGAAATGTTTTGAGAGTTCAGGGATCTGCAGCCCGAAATTCTCAATCGATCCTCTGCCTCCGTGGATCAGCAGTACAGGGTCGCCTTCACCATAAAGTTCATAGTACATTTTTATGCCATTGACCATGGCATAATTGCCTGCTTCGCTATTTGAGCCGTAAACTGTCAACCTGTAAGGATTTGTAAAGGATAAAAGTCTTAAATATTCCTGACAAAAAAAACAGCTTCTTAATATTCACATATCCTGAATATAAAAAAGCCGGAAATTTTATTGAATCCGGGAAACATGTGGAGTTTTAATTCCTGAGCTAAAAATATTACTGGCTATTCTTTCACTGCTGCCAGCTTTTCTGAGTGCCTGATTAAAGCCTGCAAGGTGAATTTTGTAAGAAAGTATTCAATGATTACCAGTCCTGATCCTCCAATGATGATAAGAAGCCAGACCATAGCCCGGGTCACGTCGAATCCGAGCCGGAACATATTCCTGAGGGTAAGCCCTATATTTTCTTCATGGAGACCCATCATCGCTGTCAGGATGCAGATAACAAGCATCACCAGAGCTGAAAAGCGGGATAAAGACCTTATAAGTCCGGAATGATTGCCGGCCGGGATCTCATGCTTCCTGGTCCTGATTCCCATGTAATATGCAGCTATTGGTCCCATGATAAGGTTTGGTACCGGGAAGCCCATCCAGAACCCGTAAATTAAAATTGAATAGAGGATATATAGTCCGGCAAGAACCTGGAGAGGGTAGTCAGGCGCTCTCATGACAATCGTTTTCAGAAAAAGAATATCAAAGAGAACTCCTGCCAGGAATCCGGGAATAATGAAGTACGGGATAAGCGATTCATTGTTCCTGAAAAGAAAGTACCAGGTAAGAAATGCAAAAGCAAAGGTCAATACAGGAACCGGGGCCCCGAAGCAAATCCAAAGGAAAAGAGAGTCAATCTTTTTCATTGTTACTTTCCATAATGGAATATAACATTAAGGGTGGTGGGGCTTACATATTTTATATTCATGTTGTATGTGGTAGTTCCACCCCAATAGCCGACATTGACCCTGACGAGAGTGTCATTGATAATTCTCCAGGTCCCTCCATAATTGGCATAGACAATCGGCGGTGTGCCACAGTCGCCGGAGTTCTTTCTTTCCACCATGGTGCCATCAGAATTGAATGTAAAGCAGGGATTATCAGAAAGATCCGATGCCCTTTCATAGATTGACATGTCGTCCTGGTACCCGGTGTTAACCCAGGTGCCCAGCATGGCATTATCAGGATCAATTGTATAATTGTCCTTTGTGCAGGAAATGGCCAGGCAGGTAATTATTGCCAGGGAGAGAAAGGCTTTTTTCATAGGTTGTAAATCTACTTAAAATTATTTCAGATGTTCAGCAAGGAATTTCCTGATAGGATATTCCGCATCGCTTTCTTTTTCCAGTTTGTGTCGTTTGTATACAAAGCAATAATTCTCAACACCTGCTTTTTTAAGCGTAGCTGCAACGGCAAGAGCGTGGCTCCTGTGATGCTGGATGACATTGTCATTTGACGGAAACCATTCTTTAAGGGGATTAATAAGATAAACAGGCGGGTCGTGAGAGTCGATCATAGCGAGCATGTCGAGGCTCCTGGTTATTTCTTCCTGATGTGGTTTGAAGCTTTTATAATCCCTGTAGCCATAAAAATGAGCAGCAGCATTGACGAGCATTGAATGTTTCAGGAAGAAGATGAGACGGAACCAGGGTATTATTTTTTTCCAACGGAACACATCGTAGGTCGACTGTGTGGAAATAGCGCCAGCGCAATTGAGCCGTGTAGATTCGCCGGCCAGTGTTGTGTCGCCCGGAATCGCCATATCGTCGTGGAAGGCCAGGAAGAGGCTTGAGCCGGCCCCGGCTGAAATCCCGTAACAGGCAATTTTTGATTTATCAATGTTGTATTTATAAGCTTTATGCCGGATGTATTGAAGTGCCTTCTGTACATCGCTGAGGCAGACCTTTACACCCAGAGAGTCATCATTTTTGTAGAACCTGTAAATGATAGTGGCAACAGCAATTTTATTTTCAAGAAAATACTTTACGTCTTCCTTTCTCTTATACAGGTCGTCCTTGTCGCCATGCCTGAAACCGCCCCCGTGGATAAAAATAACCAGGGGAACAGGCTTATCGCTTTCGGGGATCATGATGTCGAATTTATTTCTTTCATCACTGCCGTAAGTTTCGTCAGTATAATTCCTGAAACTAAGATACTGAAGGAAGCTGGTCTTCTGTGCACTGCAGAAAACAGGTAACAACAGCAGAATTACTATCAGAAATCTTTTTGCCTTCATACTGTGGGGCGTCAATTGTTATTTAATTAAAATTGTAACATTTGTTACAATTCCATTTCGCAGAAATTTTGTCAAGATCAACTATATCAACAGGTTCTGATAACAGATAATATGCATTTTCAACTTTCAGTTTACAGGTTAACCAAAGTTACATAAAATAGTATTTTGCCAGGGAACAAAGGCCTGAATTATTTTTTGATTTTGTGATCATGTATTGTTTAACTCTGGCCTGCCGGTAAGAATTAATTAATATCTGTCAGTAACTGTTTTGGGCTGTAGTTTTATAAAATTTTTAACAGTTCTGTGATTTATTGATTGAAAATGTATAATTTTGTTTCGGATATTTCCGAAATGAATTTAAGATGACTGAAAAGGACAACCCGATAACAGAAAATCAGGAAAAGATTGCGCGGTATGGGAAAGCATTATCAAACCCCATACGTGTTTTTATACTGGAATATCTTGCTGAAAACCTGAGCAAGGCATGTTACAGCGGTGATATGGCTGAGGTTTTGCCTATAGCGCGCTCAACACTGTCGGAACATCTTAAAGAACTAAAAAGTGCAGGATTAATTCAGGGAGAAATAAATCCGCCTTACATACGATATTGCATAAATGCTGAAAACTGGGAAGAGGCAAGGCTGGTGTTTGCCCGGTTCTTTAAAAAGTAAAAAATTTAACCACATATTTCGGGAATGCCCGAAATGAAAATTTAATTATATGGAGATTAAAATTCTCGGAACCGGTTGCTCAAAATGCAAAGCCCTTGAGAAGATAACGCGCGAGATTGTTGAAAAGAATGGCATTCAAGCCACAATAATAAAGGTTGAAGACATTCAGGAAATCATGAAGTATAATATCCTTGCCACTCCTGCTCTTGTTGTCAATGAAAAAGTAGAAGCAAAGGGTTATGTCCCTTCATCTGCTGAAATACTTAAGATACTTATCAGATATTAAAATTTGAAATTATGAAAAGAATCATTTTTTTATTTTCAATCCTGTCTGTGCTTGCTGTAAGCATCTCGTGTAACAGCCATGGAACCCGAAAAGAATCAGCGCTGACAATGAAAACTACCGGCACGCAGGTTTACTATTTTCATTTTACCCGAAGGTGTGCAACATGCATTGCTGTGGAAGAGAATGCACGCAAAGCTGTTGAGGCACTTTATCCCAATGAGGTCAAAACGGGCGATATTACTTTTACTGCTCTTAATCTCGATGAGATTGCCGGGAAAGAGATTGGTGGCACGCTGGGTGTTGGAGGGCAGACTCTTTTGGTTGTCAGGGGCGAAAAAAGGCTGGATATTACAAGTACCGGCTTTCTCAACGCCCATGATCTTGAGAAAATGAAGGACGAAATAAAATCCGCAGTCGATAAGGTTAAATTTTAGCCACAGTGGAATTTTTAAAAAGCATTCTTGAAAATTCTCATTATTCTGCTTTCACGGCCCTGATCCTGGGACTGATGACAGCCATAAGTCCATGTCCACTGGCAACAAATATAACTGCAATTGGATTCATCAGCCGCGACATCGATGATCGCCGGAAGGTGTTTTTGAAGGGTCTGGTATACACTGCAGGTCGTGCAGTGAGTTATTTTCTCCTGGCTCTTATTCTCTTCCTTGGTGCAAGCCGGATGAACTTGTCACATTTATTCCAGGGATTTAGTGAAAAAATTCTTGCTCCGCTTTTGATAATATTTGGGTTACTGATGCTGGATGTATTTAAAATCAGGTTTCCTGCATTTAAAAGACTGACAGAATCTACAGCGAATAAAAGTAAAAAAGGTTACTGGAATTCATTTTTACTCGGGATAATTTTCGCCCTTGCTTTTTGTCCATATAGCGGGGTCCTGTTTTTCGGCATTTTAATACCACTTGCAGTTTCAGGTCCAAAGGGATTATACCTGCCAGTGATTTTTGCAATAGCAACCGGGCTGCCTGTTGTTGTCTTCTCCTGGATAATTGCATATTCAATAGGNAGGGTCGGGAAGATTTATAACCGGATCAAGACTTTCGAACTATGGTTCCGGAGGGTAGTGGCAGTCATTTTTATTTTGGTGGGTATATATTATCTGGTAATCCTATTTATCTGGTAATAAGAAATTTAATTATTACTTTTTATGACAGATTTGAGCAATTCATTTTTCATCAACAAAAAAATTATTACACCATTGCTTTTATTGCCTTTGTGGTTCCTTGCATATCATTTCCTTAATCCGCTAACCAACTGGTTTATAGATGTCTTCCTGAAGATGAAAGCCGGCTCGCATTTCACGGAAGCATTGAGGTTTTTCATTTTTGAGGTCCCAAAAGTTCTCATGCTTCTTGCATTGATAATCTTTTTTGTCGGAGTAGTAAGATCATATTTCTCACCGGAAAAGACCAGGAAAGCCCTTGAAGGCAAATCCCTTTTGGCCGGGAATGTTCTGGCGTCTATGCTTGGTATTGTTACACCGTTTTGCTCATGTTCCGCAATACCTCTGTTTCTTGGATTCGTTGAGGCAGGTATACCCATTGGTGTAACTTTTTCATTTCTGATTGCATCACCCATGATAAATGAAGTTGCCGTGGTTCTCCTATTCAGCATGTTTGGATGGAAGACTGCCCTTATTTATGTGGCTTCCGGACTGGTAATAGCAATAATTGCAGGATGGGTAATCGGGAAGTTGAACCTGACACGATGGGTTCAGGACTGGGTATTCAATACGAGGTCCGGGCACAATGAGGAAGAGGAAGAGAAAAAATCACTCTCAGACCGGGTTCAGTATGGGTATAATGCAGTGTTGGAGATTGTAGGAAAGGTTTGGATATATGTAATAATCGGTATTGCGGTAGGTGCAGGCGCGCACGGCTTCGTCCCGGCTGAAATGATGGCATCAATAATGGGGAAATCTGCATGGTACAGCGTTCCTTTGTCAGTGATTATTGGCGTTCCCCTGTATTCAAATGCTGCGGGCATAGTGCCAATTGTCTCTGTCCTGATTGAAAAGGGAGCATCCCTTGGTACCGCTCTCGCATTCATGATGGCTGTCATCGGCTTGTCGCTCCCGGAGATGATTATCCTGAAGAAAGTCCTGAAACTCCCGTTCATATTTACATTTGCAGCCATTATGGCCACAGGGATAATAATAGTTGGATATTTGTTTAATTATATTTTTTAAATCATGCGAATCCGGCGAAAAATTGAAACAAAGGTTACTTTATCAATTATGTTATAGATTAATAATACTTCAAAAATTAAAAACATGAAAACAGCTGGCTTTATTGGTGGCGGCCGCATAACACGGATCCTTTTAAATGGATTCAGTAATGCGATGGTTTCATTTGATGAAATAAATGTTTTCGAAACCAGTGAACCTGTTCTGAGTGCCCTGAAGGCTGAATTCCCAAAGATAAAAACTTCAGGGACTGACTTTTCAAGGGNTGCCTCTGCAGACTGGGTTTTTCTAGCACTTCATCCTCCTGTACTTGTTGAGGCGCTTAAAAGCATGAGAGATTCAATAAATCCTAATGCCCTGATCGTATCTCTTGCACCAAAGATCACTATCGAAAAGCTTCAATTGACTGTGCCGCGAGTCAGTAATATCGGAAGGATGAATCCCAATGCGGGGACTTATGTTAATAAAGGATTCAATCCGGTATGTTTTTCCCGTGAAGCAGACAGGGAAGCAATTAAAGAATTCATTGAAGTGTTTGAAAAACTGGGCAAAGTTCCTTTGGTATCAGAAAATCAATTAGAGGCATATGCAGTTATAAGTGCAATGGGTCATACATATTTCTGGTACCAATTGCAGCAACTCAGAGAACTTGGCATTTCCTATGGCCTGTCTGAAACTGAGGTAAGCGAGGCAATATCCTCGATGCTTTGCGGGACAGCCGAAACACTTTTCAATTCAGGTCTTCCATACGATAAGGTTATTGACTTGGTTCCGGTAAAGCCAATGGCCGAGCACGAAGATTCAATCCGTGAATTTTATAGGACCTGCCTGAACGGNATATATCAGAAGATAAAGCCGGTATAAGAAGCCTGTTTTTCCGTGACGATCAGTCAGGTCGGAAAATTTTTAGCCTCAAAATGTTCAACGCCACCTTCTGATTTGCTTGATCTGCTGAATCAATAATTCATATTCATTTTCAGGAAGTGATTCTCTGCTGGCAATTAAGGGCGAATGATTTGGTGTAAAATAAAAATTTGCCCAAGAATTTGTTTGTAAAAAAATAACGTCTACATTTGTAGAGACAAATAAACAAAATGTAGAGTATTATGTATCTTACAAATGCCGAAGAACAGATAATGAAGCTTCTCTGGAAGCTTGACAGGGCTTTTATCCGGGATATTTTAAACGAATTTCCCGATCCAAAGCCGGCGCCAACAACGGTAATCACCTTATTGAAGAGGATGATCGACAAGGGTTTTGTCAGCTACAGGCAATGCGGCAATTCCCGCGAATACTTTGCTTTGGTCAGCAAGTCGGATTATTTTTCTGACCACTTCAACGTANTGGTCAGGGACTATTTTAATAATTCTACNGCTCAGTTTGCNTCATTCTTTGCGAATGAAGCAAAACTTAGTCCGGGAGAATTAAAGGAGCTGCGNGACATNGTTGACAAGAAAATAGCATCAAACACCAAGAAAAAATGACAGCATTCATCGTTAAGTCAAGTCTGAGCCTGGTCATTCTCTTCGGCCTTTACTGGCTTTTTCTAAGAAAGGAAAAACAGTTTGTCTTTAACCGGTTTTTCCTTCTGGCCGCCATAGTGTTCTCACTGGCATTGCCATTTATTGTCATCCCTGTTAATTTCAGGATCACACGGGTACTTACAGAGATAGTAAAGACAGGTAAACAGACATCACNTGGTGAAGNCATATCCGACAATCTAACCATTCAGGGTGAAACACAGGTGGCAGAACTCCGGGATGCAGTGCCTCATTTGACTGTCTCAGCCGTTTTGATATTTATTTATGCCCTCGGGGTAGCTTTATTCCTCTTTCGTTTTCTTCGGAATATTGTCAGGATCAGCCTTAAGAAAAAATCAGGAGAAAGAATTCCGACGAAAGACTGCCAGGTTGTTCTGACTGACGATAAACATGGTCCATGCTGTTTTTTCGGTACTATCTTCCTCAACCGGGAAGATTTTCTTCAGGGAAAGATAGGAGCAGAACTTATCGATCACGAACTGGAGCATGCCCGACAGGGGCATACTGCCGATATCATCCTCGTTGAATTACTCAAGATCTTCTACTGGTTCAATCCTGTCGGGTTTCTGTACGAACGGGCAATAAGGATAAATCATGAGTACCTGGCGGATAATGGTGTGATATCCGGAAAGCATGACGTAAAAATTTATGCTGAAAAACTTCTGAATTTCGTAGCCGGGAATAATGAAATGTCGCTTACCAGCGGTTCGGAAAGTTCGTTTATCCGGTTGAGGCTGCTGATGATGGCAAAAACGTCTTC
>JGI20214J51088_10001986_pt1 | contig 13834 bp, 5 predicted proteins | sample WetSurMetagenome_FD_51088 | JGI IMG/M metagenome (IMG submission 51088) | reverse complement strand
CGCCTTCGCCTCGCGCCGGAAGCGCTCGAGGCGGTCGCGATCGCCGGCCATCTCGGCCGGCAGCACCTTGAACGCAATGTCGCGGTCGAGGCGCGTATCTCTCGCCCTGTAGACCTCGCCCATGCCACCCGCCCCCAGGGGCGAAAGGATCTCGTAGGGGCCGAGCCTGGTTCCCCGGGCGAGGGGCATCTCAGCTCTTCAGGGCCGAGGGCCAATGGAGGATGAGGACCATGGGCGCGAGGCTCTCTCTCCCCACGGGGGCGAGGATGAGGAACCGCTGGCCGTCCTTCGTGACGAGGAAGCTGTTGCGGCGCTGTCCGGGGAGGATCGGCGCGGAGAACAGGGGCTCCGGGACCTGGGCCGCGAAGGTGGCGCCCGCGTCCACGGAGACCGACATGATCTTCGAGTCGAGGCTCTGGAAGTAGATGGTCTTTCCGTCGGCGCTCCAGTGGGGCTCGCGACCGCCGTTGGCCGAGACCTGCCACTTGCCTCCCGGCCCCGGGAACTGCTGGACGTAGATCTCGAAGCGCCCCGTCTCGTTGGACATGTAGGCGATGTAGCGCGCTTCGGGGGAGAAGACCGGGAGGATCTCCGTGAACTGGCCCGTGATGACGGCGAAGGGTTTGCCCGTCCCGTCGGTGGGCACGGCCCAGATGTCCCAGGAGTCGTTCTTCGTGAGGCGGTCCACCGCGATGAAACGCCCGTCCCTCGACCAGTCGTTGGCGATGAGCGCGTCGCCGCAGGACCAGATCTCCCGGGCGGGGCCCGTCCCCGAGGCGTCCTTCTCCTTGAGGCTGGGCGAGCCCGCACGGTTCGCGTCGAAGACGATGTGCCTGCCGTCGGGCGACCAGACCGGGCAGCGGCTGTCCACCGCGTCGAAGGTGAGCCGGGAGGTCGCTCCCCGCGCGAGGTCCCGGACCCAGATGTCGAAGTTGCTCGAGCGGGCGTCCTTAATGTCCATGGCCAGGCGCGTCCCGTCGGGCGAAAGGGCCGTGGTCCCGTAGTGGCCCGCCCCGCCCACCTCGGAGAGCTCTTTCCCGCTCCGGTCCATCCAGACGAGACGGTCGTCGGTGGACAGCCCGGCTCGATAGACCAGGACGCCGTCCTCGGAGACGGAGAAGTCGGCGAGCCCGTTCCCCTGGGCGCCCATGTTCTCCGCCAGGGGGACCGGTTCCCCCGTCACTCTGAGCGAGGACGCCTTGAAGGGCTGGGCCACGAGCGTGCCCTCCTTGACGTAGAGCAGGTTCCCCGGCGGGGCATAGTAGGCCAGCGAATCGGAGTCGAGGAGCTTCCTCGGCTTCTCCTTCGAGTCCAGGTCCCCGATCATGACGGCCCCGCCCTTGCCTCCGCCGAACTGGAAGTAGAGGAAGTGCCGCCCGTCGGGCAGGAAGCAGGGCCACCCCAGGCTCGTTCCGTCATCCTGATGGGCCGCCTCCTGCGGTATCCCGCCCGAGGCCGCGACCTTGCGGATGGGGTCGCTCGCCTGCCCGTCGAAGAGGATGACCCCGTTCTTGCCCCAGGCGCCGTCCGCGCCCGTGGGGGCGTCGCAGATGGTCTGGGGCGGCGCCCCGGAGATGTCCACCTTCTTCAGCTTCCCGCCCGCGATGAATCCGATGTGGCGGCTGTCGGGCGCCCAGAAGGGGCGGAACGTCGCGCCCTCGGTTCCCGGGATGGGCCTGGGCTCGAGCGCCTCGAGGGGCCGGATCCAGATCTGGTTCTTCCCGTCCGCGCCCACGGCGGAGAAGGCGAGGTTCTTGCCGTCCGGAGAGATGCGCGGTGCCTGCACGACGGACATCCCCGGGGGCAGGACGAACTGGAAGCGGACGGGGCTCTCGGCCTTGGGTGCCCGGAGCGTGAAGCCGACGCCGAGGGCGGCGGCCACGGCCAGGGAGGCGCCGGCGAGCCCCCAGGCGAGCTTCTCCCGGCTCTTCCTCCGGTGCACCACCACCGCGGGGGCGCCGGCCTGTGAGCCGCCCTCGACGATCCACTGGAGCTGGAGCTTGACGTCGTGGGCCGTCTGGAAACGGTCTTCGGGGTCTTTGGCCATGCACGTCTGGACCAGCCGGTCCAGGGCGGGCGGCGTCATGGGCTGGATGGACGAGATGGCGGGGGGCGCGTCCCTGAGGATCGCGCCGATGAGCGAGGCCCGGCTCTTCCCCGAGAAGGCTTTCGCTCCCGTGGCCATCTCGTAGAGGACGCAGCCGAAGGCGAAGATGTCCGCCCGGGCGTCGGCCTCGCCGCCCTCGAGCTGCTCGGGGGCCATGTACTGGAAGGTCCCCATGATGGTGCCCTGTTCGGTGAGGGCGCGCGCCGGCGATCCTTCGGTGGGCATGGAGGTGAGGTGGGAGATCTCGTTCTGGACCACCGCCTCGCGGTGCTTGGCGAGGCCGAAGTCCAGCAGCTTGACGCCCGACTTCGTCATCATGATGTTGGCGGGCTTCAGGTCCCGGTGGACGATACCCTGCCTGTGGGCGCAGTCCAGGGCATCGGCGATCTCTATGCCCGTCTGGAGCAGGCCAGCGAGGGGCATGGGGCCCTTGGCGAGTCTGGCCGCCAGGGTCTCGCCCTGGACAAGCTCCATCACGAGGTACTCCACGTCGCCCTCGTGTCCCACGTCGAAGAGCGAGCAGATGTTCGGGTGGTTGAGGCTCGAGATGGATTTGGCCTCCCGCTCGAAGCGGGCCCGGATGTCGGGGCTCGCGGAGAGGTGCTGGGGAAGCACCTTGACCGCCACCTCGCGGCCCAGCCTGGAGTCCCGGGCGCGGTAGACCTCGCCCATGCCCCCTTCACCGATCGGGGCGAGGATCTCATAGGGGCCCAGTCGGGTGCCGCTTTCAAGGCTCATCGCTGGTTCCTCCCAGTGGCGCGTCCTGTCTCTCTCAGCATGCCTTCCGCCTTCCGCCTTCCGAATTCCGCCTTACCTCTTGATCCCCTCGGCCCAGTGGGTGACGAGCGTGACGGGCGTGGAGGCGGCCTGCTCGGGCCTGAGGAAGATGAAGCGGCCGTCCTTGGGCGCCACGTCGTAGACCCAACCCGTGCCGCCGAGCTCGGCGAAGGCCACCTTGGCGATCTGCTTGGGCGTCCCCACCTCGAGCGCCGCACCTTTGGCGGAGATGGGGGCCTCCATGAGTTTGTCGTCCGGCGTCCTGTAGTAGACCGCCTGGCCGTCGGGACGCCACTTCGGATTCAGGCCGCCACCCTGGGAGACCTGCCATTTCCCCCCGGGCTGGGGGAAGGGCATGATGTAGACCTCCGCCTTTCCCGACTCGTTGGACTGGTAGGCGACCCAGCGCCCGTCGGGCGAGAAGACCGCGTTCCCCTCGTTGAAGGTGGTCTGGAGAAAGGCGAAGGGCTTCCGGTCACCGAAGAGGGGCAGGACGAAGATGTCCCCGAGCGTCTTCGACTTGGAGTCCACCTGGGTGAAGGCGAGGTAGCGGCCGTCGCGGGACCAGTCGCTGACGTACTTGTCGCCGTCCGACGAGAGCAGCATCGAGGCCTCGCCCGCTCCCGAGGCGCTCTTGGTGTAGAGGTCGAAGTGCCCCTTCACCGAGGAGGAGTAGGCGATGTTGGCGGCGTCGGGCGACCACACGGGGAAGAAGTGGGGCGCCGCATCGAAGGTGAAGCGGGTCTTCACGTTCCGGTCCAGGTCGAGGAGCCAGAGGTCGATGGCCTTGGTCCGGGGCTCCTGGATCTCCTCCGCCAATCGCTTGCCGTCGGGCGAGAAGCGGACCGCGATGATGCTGGCCAGCTCGCCGACCGTCCCGGCCTCACCCCCCGCGGCGTTCAGCCACACGGGCTGGACGCGCACGTTCTCGCCCGTCTGGTAGACGAGGGTGCCATCGCTGGAGACGGAGAAGCAACCCAGACGGAAGCTCATCCTGTTGGCCACCTCCTCGGCCACGGGGAAGGCCTCGCCGGTGAGCTTCTGGCTCCCCGCGTCGAAGGGCTGGGCCATGAGGCTGCGGTCGCGCAGGTAGAGCAGGTACCCCGGCGGCGCATACGCCGCATCGCTGTCCGCCTGGCAGAGGAACTTCGGCGTCTTGTCGTCCAGGGAGCCGACGAAGATGCCGTTGGTGTCCTGGACGGTGGCGGTGGGGTTGCCCCCCCAGTAGAGGAAATGGCGGCCATCGGGCAGGAAGGCGGGCCAGCGGAGGCTCGTCTGCTGCTTCTCCTTGTCGAGGCCGAGCAGATCGGTCGGTGCGCCGCCCGCGGAGGGGACCTTCTGGATCCCGCCGAAGACGTCGGGCGTGAAGAGGATGACGCCCTTGGCGTTCCAGGTGCCGCCCCGTCCCGCGGAGACGGTGCAGAGCGACTGGGGCGGCCCGCCCGCGGTGTCGATCTTCTTCAGCTTGCCCGGCGCGAAGAAGCCCACGAACCGGCTGTCGGGAGACCAGAACGGGAAGGAGGCGTCCTCCGTGCCTTCCAGCGGCTGGGACGTGAGCGAGTCGAGGGGTCTGACCCAGAGCATCTTCTTGCCCGTGGAGTCGATGGCGGAGAAGACGATGCGGGTACCGTCCGGCGAGAGCTCGGGACCGCCCGTGGCGGCGTCGAAGGCGAAGCTCGTCTTCTCGGGAGGCAGGACGTAGGAGCGCACGGTCCTCGGGTGGACCGAGGCGACCCGCAGGTAGGCGAAGACCGAGACCGCCGCGAGGAGGAACCCAGCCGCGGCGAGGACCCACGCGAGCCTGAAGCGGGCCTTGCGCCGGGCCACCACGGGTGCGGGAACGCCCGCGCGCGAGCCCGCCTCGCCGATCCACTCCAGATGCAGCTTCACGTCCCGGGCCGACTGGAGGCGCTCCTCGGGGTCCTTCCGGAGGCACGTCTGGACCAGGCGCTCCAGGGCCGGCGGCGCCATGGGCTGGACCTCGCTCATGGGCACCGGTTCCTTCTCCAGGATGGCCGCCATCACGCTGATCTGCGATTTCCCCTCGAAGGCCCGCTTGCCCGTGGCCATCTCGTAGAGCACGGCCCCCAGGGCGAAGATGTCGCTCCGGGCGTCCGCGTCCTTCCCCTCGAGCTGCTCGGGGGACATGTACTGGAAGGTGCCCACGAGGGTCCCCTCCGAGGTGAGGGGCGTGGTCTGGGTCGGCAGGGAGGTGAGCCCCGAGGTGCCGCTCCTCGGCTGGCCAGGCTTGGCGAGGCCGAAGTCCATGAGCTTGGCGCCCGAGGGCGTCATCATCACGTTCCCCGGTTTGAGGTCCCGGTGCACGATGCCCTGCCGGTGCGCCCGGTCCAGGGCCTCGGAGATCTCCATGCCGTGCCGCCGCACCTGCTCCGTGGTCATGGGGCCCCGCTTGAGGCGTTCCGAGAGGGTCTCGCCCTCCATGAGCTCCATCACGAGGTACTCCATCCCGTCCTGAGAACCCACGTCGTAGAGGTGGCAGATGTTCGGGTGGTTCAGGCTCGAGATGGCCTTGGCCTCGCGCTCGAAGCGCTGCTTGAAGTCGGCGCTCGTGGAGAGCTGCTCGGGCAGGACCTTCACCGCCACGTCGCGGTCGAGGCGCGTGTCCTTCGCGCGGTAGACCTCCCCCATGCCTCCGGCGCCGAGGGGTCCGAGGATCTCGTAGGGTCCGAGCCGAGTACCGGGAACGAGGGTCATGCCGGGTCTCCTGTGTTTGGTGACTGCTGCGGAGGATGAACCCCGTCCATCATCCGGTCCTCATCTCGGCCAGGATGGCCTTGAACCGCTCCGTGTGTCTGATGGCGTCGAGGTCGGCGTCGTGTTCGAGCCAATCCCTGCCCGTGAAGCCCGCGCGCACGGTCTGCTCCAGGCAGTCCAAGGCCTTCTCAGTCTGTCCGCCGACGGAGTAGACGCACGTCAGGTTGTAGAGGACCGAGTCGTCGTCGGGGGCCATGTCGTGCGCCCTGGCGGCCCACTGGAGGCCTTTCTCCGTCTCGCCGAGGATGACCAGGCCCGCTGCCCCGAGGTAGAGCGGGCGCGGGTCCTCCGGGTTGACCTTCATGTAGACCTCGGCGGCCTCGATGCCCCGGTGGGCCGCGCGGCGGGCCTCGTCCTCCCGGCCCAGCCCGCGATACTGGCCCGTCAGGAGCAGGGGGACCGCATAGTCCTCGGGCCGGATCTCGCAGGCCTCCTCCCAGAGGCGCAAGGCCTCCTCGACCCTGCCCTGCGCCATGCACACACGGCCGTAGAAGTACTTGGCCTCGAAGAGCCTGGGATCGAGGGCGAGGGAGGTCTTGAACTCCCGCTCGGCCTCGTCCATGCGCTTGCTCAGACTCGCGACGAAGCCCCGCGAGGCGTGGCACTCGGCCAGGTGCGGCGCGAGCTCGAGGGCCTTGAGGCTCGCCCACTCGGCACGCTCGCGGTCCTCGGGGAGGCTCCGGTGGAACATGTAGAGGAAGCAGCTCGCGTCGGCCATGCCCGCGTAGGCCGGGGCGTAGCCGGGGTCGATGGCGGCCGCCTGCTCGAAGAGCTTGATCGCCTCGTGCTGCGCCTCCCGGCCCGCCTTGTAGAAGAGGTGCCGTCCCCGGAGGTAGAGGTCGTAGGCCTCCACGCTGCTCGTCTTGGGGCGGGCCATCGCCGACCGCTCCTTCTCCGTGAGCACGAGCCGGAGCGCCTTGACCACCTGCTCGGTGATGTCGTCCTGGATGGCGAACACGTCGCTCATGTCCCGGTCGTAGCGCTCGGACCAGAGGTGGAAGCCGTCCGCGGCGTTGACGAGCTGGACCGAGACGCGCAACCGCTCGCCCGCCTTCCGCACGCTGCCCTCGAGCACCGTCGTGACGTGCATCTGCTCGGCCATGGAGGCCAGGTCGGCGGCGCGGGCCCGGAACTGGAAGGAGGCCGTGCGCGAGGCCACGCGCAGCTCGGGAATCTTGGTGAGGGCGTGGATGAGCTCCTCGGCGAGCCCCTCGCAGAAGTAGTCCTGGTCTTTCCCGGGGCTCATGTCCGCGAAGGGCAGGACGGCGATGGAGCGGGGCGCGCCCTCCTCCTCCGGCGCGGCCGATGGGCCCGAGAGCGCCTCCAGGGCGAAGGCCGCGTCGAGGGCGCTCTGGAAGCGGTCTTCGGGGCGCTTCTCGAGGAGGCGCCGGACGATGCGGTCGAGGGCCGCGGGCAGGCCCGCCGCGCTCCCCCTGAGCGGGTCGTCCTTGAGGATGGCGCTCATGGTCTCGACGGCGGAATCGCGCTGGAAGGGCCGGCGTCCGGTGAGCATCTCGGCGAGGATGGCTCCCGCCGAGAAGAGGTCGGACCGGTGGTCGGCCTTGTGCCCCCGCACCTGCTCGGGCGACATGTAGCCCACCGTGCCCATGATCGTGCCGGGGGACGTCATGTGGGACTGCGTCGGTCCGTCCTCGTGGCTCGAGGGCGCCGTCGAACGCGACAGCCCGAAGTCCAGGATCTTGAGGACGCCGTCGCGGGTCAGGAAGAGGTTCTCGGGCTTGATGTCCCGGTGGACGATCCCCTTCCCGTGCGCGGCGGCGAGCCCCCTGGTCATCTGGATGGCGAGACCCACTGCCTCCTTGGGGAGGATGGGGCCGGCTGCCAACCGGTCCCTGAGGGTCATCCCTTCCAGGAGCTCCGTCACCGCGTAGGTGGTGCCGGTTCCGGTCCCGTAGTCGAAGATGGCCAGGATGTTGGGGTGCGAGAGGGAGGCCACGGCCTTGGCCTCGCGCTCGAAGCGGTTCAGCCGGTCGGGGTCCTTCGCGAAGGCGTCGGGGAGGACCTTCACCGCCACGTCGCGGCCCAGGCGCGTGTCCTTCGCCCGGTACACCTCGCCCATGCCGCCCGCGCCCAGCGGTGCGAGGATCTCGTAGGGACCCAGTCGCGTACCCGAGGCGATCATGCGTTGGCCTCTCTCTCGACCTGCCCCGAGCCGTGGGCGCCGGAGGCGGGCTCGCCTGCGCCGAGGGCTTCCACCGCCTCCCGGACGACGCGCAGAATCAACCCCGGCTCTCCGAGGCGCATGTGCTGCACCGGCTCGACGGCCACGGAGGCCTCCGAGAAGTTCGGCCCGAGGACGTTGTGCTCCAGATGGCGCGCCAGGAGCGCCTCGGCCTCGGCCGCCTCGGTCCTGCTGAAGACTAGCCGCACGTTGGGGATCCGTTCGGAAGCGGAGCGGAACCAGCGGGCGAGGGGGTCGGCTTCCGCCTGGAAGGGGGCCACGATGTCCGAGGACCAGCGCTCGAGCACCGCCAGGTCAGGGCCCAGCTTGGTGAAAGAGGAGACGATGTAATCCTGAAGGGCGAGCCAGTCATCGAGACCCTCCAGGTCGCTGCCCAGGCTCTTGAGGATAGAGAGGACCCTCGCCGGGTCGCTCGCGTTCATGGCGGCGAAGCGGCCGGTCACAAAGCAGTTGGAGAGTTCAACATTGGGACCCAGGGCAACCAGGCCGGAGACGGGGACGCCGACCCCCTCCTCCGACGCGGCCAGGCGGAGCCACATTTCGCCGCCGCAGGAAAAGCCGACGAGGATGGTGTGGCGGGGCCGCAGTTTCGCGTGCAGGTCCTGGAGGAAGGCCCGGAGGATGCGTCCATGGTCCCCGATGCCGAGCGCTGGCCGGGAGGCGGCCGAGACCTCGAAGCCCACCAGCGTCGGGGCGATGCCGCGTTGTGGCAGGACGTCGAGGACCGGCTCGAATCGCCGGTGGTCCCCGCCCGTACCGTGCAGAAAAACCACGAGTGTCTTCGAGTCGGCACCGTTGTCCAGGTAAGTCAAGGCGCGCCCGATGAGCCTTGGGTGCCGCTCGGAGAGCTGGCGCACCAGCTCGGTCGAGAGGGGGAAACGGCGCTCGCCCGGCCGGCCGGTCGGTCGTGCCCCTTCCGCCCTCCAATCACCTTCCCCCGCCCTGAGGGACAGCCTCAGGTCCTCGAGTTCGTTCCGGACGTCCCGGCAGGTCTGCAGGCGTCGGTCCAGGTCCTTCTCCAGGCAGCGCCCGACGAGCCAGGCCAGGTGCTTGGGGACGCGGGGCGCGATCTCGGACAGGGGCCGGGGCGCATCCCTGAGGATGGCGGAGACCAGGTCCGATTGGCTCGACCCCGCGAAGGGTCGATGACCCGCGGCCATCTCGTAGAGGACCACCCCCAGCGAGAAGACATCCGTCCGCCCGTCGGGCTCGCGGCCGCGGACCTGCTCGGGGGCCATGTAATGGAGCGTTCCCTCGAGGGCGGCCTCCCGGGTCAGGGGCCGGGATCCCACGCCCTCGGTGGGCATCGCTGAAAGCTGTTCGGAGAAGCCGTCGGAAACGACCTTCTTGGCGAGGCCGAAGTCGATCACCTTCACCTGCCCGCCTTCTCCTACGACCACGTTGGCCGGCTTGAGGTCCCGGTGGATGACGCCTCGCCCGTTGGCCGCGGCCAGCGCTTCCGCCATCGGGATGGCCAGCTCGAGCAACCGCGACGTGGGCAGGCCCCCGGTCGGGATGAGGCTCGAGAGGGGCCGGCCCTCGACGAGCTCCATGACCAGGTAGGGGACATCCGCATCCTCCTCCACGGAGAAGATCGTCACGATGTTCGGGTGGTTCAGCGAGGCGAGCACTCTGGCCTCGCGCTCGAAGCGTGCGAGCCGGTCGGGATCCTTGGCGAAGGCTTCGGGGAGGACCTTGACGGCCACCTCTCGGCCCAGGCGGGTGTCCTTCGCACGGTAGACCTCACCCATGCCACCCGCGCCGAGGGGCGACAGGATCTCGTAGGGCCCGAGGTGCGTCCCCGCTGCGAGCGTCATGCCCAGACTCCTTCGACCACGTTTTCGAACCATGGCATCTCGCGCGCGCCATCCCACAGGGGGATGGTTCTGCCAAGGACCACGAGCGGGTCGCGCTCGACCACTGCGCGTTTCGCGAAGTGCTCGGCCTCTTCGGGGCAACCTGCCGCGACCGCGGCAACGGTGAGCCAGAAGGGCGTCACGAACTCCAGGCGCGAGCGCGCCTCCATCTCATCGAAGAGCGCCTCCGCCTTCTCCCTCTGCCCCGTCTTGCCATAGAGCCAGGCCAGCGTGCCCATGGCCCACGGGTTTCGGCCCTGCAGTGCCAACAGCCCCGGAGCCAGGCCGATGGCCCGGTCGTACTGTCCGTCGAACCCTAGGGCCCGCTGCAGGTTCCAGCGGGCGAAGAAGGAGCCGGGGTCGAGCTGGGCGGCGCGCTCGGCCTCGGCCACCGCTTCCCCTGACCTGCCCGCGTACGCGAGCGACCAGCTGTGCATGCCCACGACCCAGGCGTTCAATGGATCGTCAGCGACCGCGAGGGCGGTCTCCACGACCGCCTCCTCTACATCCATCGCCCCGAAGGCGTTAGACCAGAGGGCCCGCTCGCAGCGGGAACGCACGTGTCTGGGGTCCGATGCGAGGGCGCGCTCCCAGGAGGCGGAGGCCTTCCCCAAGTCCCGGTCGTACTGCGCCTCGACGTCGGCGAGCGCCGCTCGGGCTTCGGCCAGTTCGGGGTCGAGGGCGAGCGCCCTCTCGGCCGCCTCCCTTGCCCTAGGCATGACCTCGGAGGAGGGCCTCACACCGTAGGTCCCCATCAGCCGGTACGAGTCCGCAAGCCAGGCGAGGGCCTCGCCGTAAGACGGGTCCAAGGCGATGGCCCGCTCGAAGCAACCGATGGCCTCAGCGATGGAGGTGCCTCGCTGGTACTGGAGCGCGCGGCCTTTCAGGAAGAGCTCGTAGGCCTCCACGCTCGCCGTACCCCGTCGCATCGGAGCCGGGGAAGTTTCGTCGGGGCTCGGACCGCCCAGGGTGACGGCCAGCCTCCCCGCCACGGCGCCAGCGATTTCGTCCTGCACCTCGAATACGTCCGTGAGCTCCCGATCGTACCGCTGGGACCAGAGCTGGTATCCGTCGGCGGAGCTGACGAGCTGGACGGTGATGCGGAGGCGAGAGCCCGAGCGGCGGACGGTCCCCTCGAGGAGGGTTGCCACGTCCAGCTTTTCGCCGATGGCCCGAAGATCCTCGCGGCGCCCTTTGAAGGCGAAGCACGAGGTGCGCCCCGCCACGCGGAGTCCGTCGATCTGGGCCAGGGCGTTGAGGATCTCGTCCGTCATCCCGTCGGCGAAGAACTCGTCGTCCCGTCCCCCCTGGTTCTCGAAGGGCAGGACGGCCACCGACTTTCCGCGGGACGGCTCCACCGCCTGTGGACCGATGGCGATCTCGGCCAGCTCGAGCCGGACGTCCCGGATGTCCCTCGGGCGGGCCTCGGCGTCCCGGCGGAGGCAACGGCGCAAGACGTCGCGGACACGCGCCGGAGTGCCTACTGGGAGGGCGGCCCAATCGGGTTCGCGCTCGAGGATCTTGGCGATGATGTCGGAGGCGGTCTCGCCGGGGAAGGGCTGGCTCCCTGAGAGGCACTCGAAGAGCACGCACCCGAAGGACCAGACGTCGCTGCGACGGTCCACGGCTTTTCCCCGCGCCTGCTCGGGGCTCATGTAGGACGTCGTCCCGAGGATGGCACCCGCAGCCGTGGCCCCGGCCGTCACCGTGGGAGAGCCTTCCGAGTCTGTAGACCCTCCCGGATCGCCTGCGCTCTTGGCGAGCCCGAAGTCCAGGACCTTCGCCACGCCCGAGGTCGTGATCATGATGTTGCCCGGCTTGAGGTCGCGGTGTACCACACCCCGCTCGTGGGCGGCCTCCATGGCGGCGGCCACCTGGAGGCCTACCTGGAGGGACTCCCGCAGAGGAAGCGGGCCGTGTTCGAGACGGGAGGCCAGGGTCTCCCCCTCCACGAGCTCGAGGACCAAGTGGGGCGTCCCCGCGTCCGATTCGAGGCCGTAGATGCTGGCGATGTTCGGGTGGTTGAGGGAGGCCAGCGTCTGGGCCTCACGGCGGAAACGGGAGAGTCGCTCCGGGTCGGAGGCGAAGGCCGCGGGGAGGGCCTTGATGGCCACTTCCCTTCCCAGGTTGGTGTCTTTGGCGCGGTAGACCTCACCCATCCCACCGGCGCCAAGCGGGGCGAGGATCTCGTAGGGGCCGAGCCGGACGCCTGTCACGAGCGTCACGGGGGGGTGACCGGCCTTTCTCCCCAGCTTATGAGCCCCATGCCGCCTCCGGTCCGCGTCGAGTAGAGTGTCCGTTGTTGGCCTAACGCGCGGGGCGGGCTTATTCTTCCCGGTTCTCTCCGGGCGGGGCTCAGGCTCTCATCAGCACTCCCCTTTCCGATATCCCAAATCCGAAATCCAAACTTTTCCTACCCCTGCTTCTTGATGAGCTTCATGAGCTCCACCCGGTCGGGGGCGAGGAGCTCGCCCACGTGCGCGTGGTTCACGTCGGCCACGATGATCTGCCCCACCTCCGTCTTGACCTCGGAGAAGAGTCCCTGGCTCTTCATCTTCTCCGCCTGGTACTGGTTGTCCTCCGTGGGCGCCACGTAGTGCACCGAGTCGGTCTTGTACCGGTGGATGAGGTAGAGGTGGATGACCGTCATGAGGCGCTTCTGCCGCAGGGCCGAGTCGAAGGTGTTCTGGTCGCGCACGGAGAGGATGTTCCGCCCCTTACGGTCCTGGATGGGCGCGAAGACCACGTTGGCTTCCATCTCGCGGTTCTTGCCCACGATGGCGAGTTCCATGAGCTCGGAGCCCGCGCGGTGGGGCTTGAGCTCGACCCGCAGCGGGTCGGGCAGGAGGTAGTGCTCGCCCCAGAGCGCCAGCCACTCCTCGAGGAGTTTCTTCGGCACCTCGGTCTGAACGAGGTGCTGGTGCTGGGTCGAGCCTTTGCCCATGGCCTTGGTGGTCGCCGTGCGGCCCGAGGAGGCCAGGAGCGCGGCGTCCTGGCGCGGCCCGCCCACGAGGGTCTGGGGGGTCTTGTAGGGCGACTCGAGGAGGCGGATCTTCCTCTGGAGGCGGGCGAGGGCGAGCATGCCGTCCTGCCGGAGGGCCAGCGCGAACTCCTCCGCGGCGACGCCGTCGATCTGGTGGCCGCCGTACGTGATGAAGTTGAAGACGAAACCCATCTTGCCGAGCTCCTCGGGGAAGCGGCGCATGTTGTCGTCGCTCATCCCCGTGGAGTCCCAGTTGAAGGAGGGCGAGAGGTTGTAGGCGAGCATCTTGTCCGGGAACCGCGCGTGGATGGCTTTGGCGAACTGTCGCGCGTCCTCCAGGTCCGCCGTCTTGGTCTCCATCCAGAGGACGTCCGCGAAGGGGGCCACGGCCAGGCTCTTGGCGATGGCGTAGGGGATGCCGCCGCGGATCTGGTAGTACCCCTCGGGCGTCTTCGGGTGCTCGCAGTCCCAGATGATGTGCACGCCGAGGGACCGGGCCTTCTCGCGGGCCACGCGGTGCGAGGCCCCTGAGGCGAAGGCGCGCCACTCGGCCGCGCCCATCTCGAGCTGCTCGCCCTCGCCGGCGCGGAACTCCAGGACCTCGGCGACGGCCTCGCCGTAGGTCTCCAGGCCGGCCTCCGCCTCCCAGGTCTCCACGAACTTGGACTCCACCTTGTCGAAGACGGCGTCCACGGAGGCGCCCTTGCCGAGGGATGCGACGCCCTCCGAGACGGCCTTGGCGAGGCCCGTCCGGTCGAGCCAGGACTCCGCGGCGCCGTACTCCGACCCGTCGAGGGCGTAGAGGAGGTGGCCGTTCAGCTCGCAGACGCCGAGGTCGAAGAACCGCTTCATGAGCGCCAGGTAGCAGATCTTGTAGGGCGGGAGGTTCACGTTGGTGGCGCCGAGGAGGAAGGGCTGGTCTCGCTCGTCGCCGCGCCCCTCGAGGAGGTTCGCGGCCTCCGCGTCGGTACGCGCCACGATGATCCCGGGCACACCCATGACGTCGAGCTGGAACCGCGCCGCGTTGAGGCGTTTGATCTGCTCGTCGGAGGGGACGAGCACCTTGCCGCCCTGGTGGCCGCACTTCTTCGTGCCCGGGCGCTGGTCCTCGATGTGGTAGCCGGGCACGCCCG
>JGI20214J51088_10001985_pt1 | contig 13835 bp, 14 predicted proteins | sample WetSurMetagenome_FD_51088 | JGI IMG/M metagenome (IMG submission 51088) | reverse complement strand
GGGGGTCGTTCAGAGGTGCGGAACTGCGCACGCCGGTCGAGGCGGGCGTCTGGGGCGGGGGCTCCTGGACGGCGGAATACGAGTCTCCGGCCATACCGGAGAGCTCGTTCGCCAGCACGGCAGGGCTCCTGGAGAACACCCGCAGCAGGAACAGATACTCGGGCGCTCTCGTGCGCCCGCTCCCGGCATCGTTCGGCCTGATCGCGGTGCTGGCCCGGGAAGACACTCTGGCGCGCCAGCAGGTGCAGCTCCGCAGAGGGCCGCTGGACATCACCGGCTCCTTCTGGCAGGAGTCCGCCGANGGTCTGTCCTCATGGCTTCGCTTCCGCTCCGGGGCCTTCAAGGCGAGGGGCGGCCTGGCGTCGTCCAGGGCGGGCGAGGATCTCTGGCAGGGGCTGGTCTCCGCTGCCGTCTCGCCAGGGGCATTCGCTTTCGAGGCAGCGGCGGGCGCAAGCGTCGAGGACTCCCTGGAATGGGCGGAGGCGCATTCCAGGTTCAGCTGGAGGGGACCGTTCGAGGCGGTCTGCAGGCTCGATGCCTCGCTTGACGGATCAGACGATCCCGAGGGCGGCTGGAGCGCGGGCGTGAACCTGGGGACGCAACCGGGCGCGGGGTTCTCCGCCGGCGCGGCCGCCCCCCCGGGAGAGAGGCCCGAGGCCTTCCTGGCCGCCTGGTATTCGTCGACAGGCATCGAGGTGATCAGGAGGCACTCCGGATTCGTCTTCGGAGGCCATGCCGGGCTGCCGGCCGACATAACGATCTCGGGTGCCCTCCTGGAGGACACGCTCAGAACTGCCGTTTCCGCGATGCCCGGCATCCGTTACGGCGCCGCCGGCCTGATATGCGCCGGAGGCAGGTTCGCCTGGTCCGGCGTCGACGAAGGCGAAGACCTCACCGAGCTCGACCTGATGCTGACGTTCTCCATAGAGAGATTCTCCCTGGTCGCCTCGGCCGAGGACGTGACCGACGATTTCGAGCGACAGTATTCCTACGGGCTGGTCTGGTCCTTCCAGGACAGCCCCGCCGTCCCGCAGGCGGGGAGGGGGAGATGAGCATGAGGATAGCCGTCTTCGCATCGGGGAGGGGCAGCAATTTCGAGGCCCTGGCCTCGGCCGATCTGTCCGGGTCGGAGATATCGCTGCTCTGCAGCGATGTGGAGGACGCCCCGGCGAGGAATACGGCGAAGAGGCTCGGGATACGCTCCGAGTACATCTTCCCGGGGCCCAGGCGCACCGTCTTCAGCGCAGAGGCGGAAGCCGCGTGGTGCGCGCTGCTCGAGTGCGAGGGGATCGAGCTCGTCTGTCTCGCCGGTCTGATGCGCATGCTGCGGAACGGCATCCTGGATAAGTACGCGGGGCGGATACTCAACGTGCACCCTTCCCTGCTGCCGGCGTTCCCGGGGCTGGATGCCCAGGGCCAGGCTCTTCGCTATGGGGCGAAGGTTTCCGGGTGCACCGTTCACTATGTAGATGCAGGAATGGATTCAGGCCCAATAATTATGCAGGCTCCTGTCATNATCAATGATTGGGACACTGTTGAAACATTGTCCGGGCGGATATTGGAGCAGGANCATCGCATCTATCCGGAATCGGTCAGGCTGCACTGCTCCGGACGCCTCCTGGTGGAGGGGCGCCGTGTCTCGACCATCCCGGCGGACCCGGGGGCTCGGAGCCCTTCACCATAGGGGCCTTTTCCTGCGATATTCCATGACGCATCTGTCGAAGGGGATGGGTAGGTGACATACGCGACACTGCTCTGGATGATGGTCTTCTCCACGTCAGGCGATCCGTCGCCAGCGTGTGCCGCGGTCTCCATCTCGCTGGACGGCAACCTGCTCCCCGNGGCCAGGATGAGCTTCACGGCCATGCCGGGCGACCAGGTCGAGCTGTCCTCCGACGGCTCGGTCTCGTGGCGCTTCTCGGCGGGGGAGCCGCGCGAATACTCGGGAAACAGGCTGGTATGGACCGCCCCCAGGAGCCACGGCGTCTTCAGCCTTTCGGTCCAGGGCGATTCGGCCTCGCAGTCCTTCACCATCATCGTCCCTGTCGAGAGCTGCAGGTGGAGGACCGAGAGCCTGAATTCATTCCCCATCGGCAGTTATGGAGGAGACCGTTCCAGCATCCCATCCTGCTTCGTGGAGCTGACCCAGTCCTCCATGGGCGCCAGGCTCTCCTCCCACTTCACCCTGGGCGAGTTCCTCGGACACGTCGAGGGGGACTTCCCGCAGTACCTCGCGCTCGACCTCGAGCTGGTGGACAAGCTCGAGGCGGTCATCGGCGAGGTGGAGGAGTGCTATCCGGAGCACGTCGATATCAATGTGATGAGCGGATTCCGAACTCCGGCATACAACAGGGAGATCGGAAACGAGACCGATTTCAGCATGCACCTCTACGGGAAGGCGGCCGATGTCTGGATCGAGAGCTTCCCGCCCAACAACCTCATGGACGACATCGACCGCAACAAGAGGGTGGACGTCTGCGACGGAGAGTTCCTCGTCGACCTCGTGAGAAGGCTCGAAGTCTCGGGCGGAGTTTGCGTCGGGGGCGCCTCGGCGTACAGGTGGACATCGCAGCATGGGCCCTTCGTGCACATCGACGTCAGGGGGAGACCGGCCTGCTGGGAAACCCAGAGGAACCTGGTCCCGGACCCCGTCATCTAGGGAGCCGCAGTCTTGGAGAGACAGAGAATTCAGACGATCATGCTGCTGGCCTGTCTGGCCGGCAGCCTTGCCGCATGCATCGACCTGGGACGGCGCCTGGGTTCCGAGAGGGAGGAGCTGCGGGCGCGCATGACCCTCGCCGACGCAGCCATAGCCAGATGCGACACTCTTGCCGCGGCCAACGGCGCGCTCGTCGCGCAGGTCGACTCCCTGCGCATCTACAGGGAGGAGGCCCTCTCCGCCAGGTACAGGGCCGAGGCCGACAGCATGGCGGTCTCGTATCCGGACTACTACCTCGTGATCGATACCGGCCAGAACAGGTTCCAGCTCCGCAGGGGCGATCTGCTGGTCCGGTCCGGCTACTGCGGGACCGGGAAAGGCTGGACAGCCAACGATCTGGGGAACGCATGGGATTTCAGCACGCCGAGAGGGCTGCGGAGCGTCCAGGGGACCGGCGAGAACCCCTACTGGTACAGGCCGGAGTGGTACTGGCTGGAGCAGAACATGCGCCCCCCGACGCCCGAGCAGCTCGTCGTGATACCTGAGAGCCTGAGCTACACCGAGCAGATCACCTACTACAACGATTCCCTCACGGCTTCCGAGCGGGTCTACGTCGCCCGCGTCCCAGGCGTTCTCGGCAGCTACAAGATCGATCTCGGGGGAGGTGTTCTCCTCCATTACGGCACCGGCAGGGGGAGCAACGTGAGCCACGGGTGCATCAGACTGAGCTCCGCCGACCTGGAAGCCCTCTTCAGGACGCTTCCCGTCGGCGCCCCGGTGCTGATCTACTGAAGGCGGCGAAGTGACCGGAGAAGTGATCCAGGGAGCCGTCGGGCGGATCGGGCGTCACAGGACGGCGCTGGCGGCCGGAGGCATCCTCGCCTTCGCCGCTCTCGCCGTCATCGCCTCGATCCTCCTCCACAGGGAGGGCCGGGGGGATTCCGGAGCGACCCGGACGACTGGGACGGTCACCGTACCGGCGATATCGGAGGAGAGCATCGCACCCCTGTCCTTCCTGTGGCTCCAGCCCAGGAATTCCCCTGCGGGGCGCGGGGTGTGGGGACCCGACATATCAGCCCCGTTCGACACTCTGTGGGCCGTCTCCACGGACCTGGAGTTCTTCGCCGCGCCCGCGTACTCCGAGGGTGTGCTCTACTTCGGCGGCAACGACGGCAGGTTCAGGGCCGTCGACGCGGAATCGGGCAGGGAGCTGTGGGGCCGTGCCACCGCCTGCGGGCTGAGCTCTGAAGCCGCACTCGACTCGACCAGGGTCTACTTCGGCGGGCAGGACGGCTATCTGTATGCGCTCGAGCGCGGCAGCGGTTCGCTCGCCTGGTCGGCGGGACTCGGTTATTCGCTGTTCGCCGGAGTTGGGATCCTGGACGATTCGCTCGTGGTCACGGGCAACTCCGAGGGTTCCGTCGCGGCCCTGGGGGCGGCCGACGGGGAGGTCGTCTGGCACGACAGCCCGGGAGGCGTGATCCTGGGACCCGCCATCTCCGACACCACGGTCGTCTTCACGACGGAGAGCGGCGTCGTCTGCGCCTATGGCATCTCCGGCCGCCGTCTCTGGATGCGCGACTTCCAGGGCACCGCCTCCCCCCCATCGATCGCCTCGGGAGCAGTGTTCGCGGGGTTCTCCGACGGGGTGGTGCGGCGGCTCGACCTCGCGGACGGCTCGATCGCATGGGAGAGGGACCTGGCGCCGACCCCCGGGCGTGTCTCCATGTCCAGGCCCGTGCCGGCAGGCGACCTGCTGCTGGCGGGGACCTGCGACTCGCGCGTCGTGTGCCTCTCTGCAGATGACGGTTCGACGGTCTGGGAGGTCTCCCTGGAGAACTGGGTGCAGGTTCCCCCTGCTGTCGGCGACTCGACGGTGTATGTGTCCTGTGACGACCAGCGCTTCCATGTGCTAGACCTCCATGGCGGAACGGAGCTCTGCGTGCTGGAGATGGGCGGTTATTCAGGATCCGCGCCCCTCGTGGTCAACGGGGTGGTCTACATCGGCACGGCCGCTGGCGACTTCTTCGCCTATCGAGGAACGCCGCGCCCCCGGGAGAACAGGTGACGGGGCGCATCCACGCGGGCTACGCAGTCATCGCCGGGGCCGCCAACAGCGGAAAATCGAGCCTTATCAACGCCATGACTGGTTTCGCCCTGTCCCCGGTCACGGAGCACCCCGGCACGACCAGGGTCCCCGTGACCGCCGTGCTCTCCCGTCCGGACGTTCAGATCTGCCTGATAGACACCCCTCCGATGGAGTTCGCCGCCACACTCGACCTCATGAGCTGGATGGATGCCCTCTGTCTGGTCGTGGACTGCAGGAGCATCGAGACGGGTCTGGCATCCCGGGATGTGGACAGGCTGATGGAAGAGTTCTCGGAAAGGCCTGTCGTGCTGGCGCTCACCCACTCGGACCACTTCCCCGGTGCGCTGCACAGGGCGCTCGCGGTCAGGGCCGGGTATCTGCGGGAGTTCGCCGCCGTATGTCCGGTCTGTCCGCTGCTGGGCTCGGGAGTCGACGACCTGCGCAAGGCGATTTCCGCGCAGCTCCCGGTCAGGAGGAGGCTGTTCCCGGAGGACTGCAGGACGCTCCACTCCGACAGGTTCCTCGTCTCGGAGATGATCAGGACGCGCCTCTACGAGGTGCTGCCGGCCGAGATAGCCTCCGGCACGGCTGTGCAGATAGAGGAGTATTCGCTGCGCGACGCCAAGACCTATGTGCGCGCCAACCTGCTGGTCGCCAGACACAGCAGCAAGGGCATGGTGATAGGCCGCAAGGGCCAGACTCTCCAGCGGATCGTCGAGACCACCGTCAGGAGCGCCCTGGATCTCCTCGGGAGGCAGATCAGCCTCGACCTGTGGGTCAAGGTCAGGGAATCCTGGCCCGACAACCCCCACGACCTTCTGGAATTCGGCTATGTCCGCTGAAGCCTGCAGGATCTCCCTCGAAGCCTTCGAAGGGCCCCTCGACCTCCTGCTCTATCTCATAAGACGCGAGGAGCTGGACATCCGCGAGGTCTCCGTCGCGCGGGTCGCCGACCAGTACCTCGAATACGTGCGGCAGGCCGAGGAGCTGGACCTGGACGTCGCGAGCGAATACCTCGTGATGGCCGCCACCCTTGCCGGCATCAAGAGCAGGGCGCTGCTGCCCGGAAGGGGTGATCTCCAGGAGGAGCAGGAGAGTTCCGCAGAGGAGCTCCTGAGGCAGCTCGAGCTCTACAAGGCGTTCAGGGAGGTGGCCGAGGAGCTCCGCGACAGCGAGGCGACCTGGCGGAACGCCTTCCCGGCCCCTGGCGAGAGGGAGCGATGGTCCGCCGAGAGCCCGGTACGGCTCGCCGGGCAATACACGATCGTCGACCTCCTGGAAGCCCTCGAAGAGCTGTCTGCCGAAGCCGCGCCGGAAAGCTCCGAGACACTCGAGAGGCCCAGGCTGACAATAGCGTCGTGCATCTCCTCGATCTCGACATCGCTCGCCCCGGGCGGCTGGGTCCCCCTGGGGCAGATCGTCGGGGCAGGCTCGTCGAGGCTGAGGCTCGTGGGTTTCTTCGTGGCGATCCTCGAGCTCGTGAGGAGGGGATGGGTGTCCTTCAGCCAGAAGTCCCCGTTCGGCGAGCTGAGACTGCGCAGAACAGGGCGGTGGAGCGAGGAATGCTCGACAGGCTGACGAGGAGTATCGAGGCGCTGCTGTTCGCCTCGGACAGGCCGCTTTCCCTGCAGGACCTGTGCGAGCTGACGGGATGCGGTCCCGATGCGGCCGCAGGCGCTCTCGAGCAGCTGAGGGAGGCCTTCGAGGAGATCGGCTCATCCATCATCCTGGCCGAGCTGGCGGGCGGCTGGAGGTTCGTGACCGATCCCTCCCTGGGCGACGTCGTTTCGCAGCTATTCGAGGACAGGAGGCCCGGGAAGCTCAGCAGGGCATCGATCGAGACGCTTGCGGTTATAGCCTACAACCAGCCCTGCACGAAGGCGGCGGTGGAGGCCATAAGGGGAGTGGACTGCGACAGCGCCGTGCGGTCCCTTCTCGAGAGAGGCCTCGTTAGGATCTGTGGCCGCCAGGAAACCGCGGGCAGGCCGCTCACCTATGCGACGACAGACCAGTTCCTCTCCTCCTTCGGGCTCCTGGACCTCGAACACCTCCCCCGGCGCAGGGAGATCGACGAGATACTCGCCTCCGGCCCTCCCGCAGAGGAATCCGGTGAGCTCTTCCCGCACGAGGGATGAGGGGCCGGGCACCAGGCTCAACAGGTATCTGGCGAGATGCGGCGCCTCCTCGCGCAGGGGCTGCGACGCGCTGATCGAGAAGGGGCTCGTCTCGATCAACGGAAGGCGCGCCGACAGCCCCGGGATGCGCGTCATGCCCGGAGATGCCGTGGAATGCGGCGGCCGCATCCTGGTTCTCCCGCCGATGGCCACCGCCGCGTTCAACAAGCCTGTCGGCATGGAGGTCACACTTGCCGGCGACAGCGGCAGAGGCATCAGGAAGGTCCTCTCCGCGATGCCTGCGGGCTGCGTTCCGGTGGGACGGCTCGACATCAACACCTCCGGTCTCCTCCTGCTCTCGAACGACGGCGAGCTGGTCTTCAGGCTTTCCCATCCGCGCTGGTGCGTCGAGAGGGAATACCTCCTGTACCTGGAGAAGCCCCCTTCGCAACCCGCTCTTGCAGGCCTCGGGAGAGGCGTCCTGATCGGCCCGGGACAGGTCTGCCGACCGATCCGCTTCGAGCGCTCGGGGCCCCTGGGGCTGAAGCTCGTCCTGGGACAGGGGAGGCACCATGAGGTCAGGCGCCTGGCCGAGGCCGCCGGGCTCGCCCTGGCAGGCCTGGAACGCCTCAGATACGGTCCTGTGTCCCTGGGGGGGCTGGGGCGCGGGGGCAGACGGCTCCTGGCCGGGGACGAGCTGGAAAAGCTCTACCGGTGCGTTGATCTCGAGCCTCCGGACTCCTCCAGGCCTTGACGAAAGGTCCTAGGGGACCGATACTTGCGCCAATTCACAAGAAGGGGCGTGACCTTGACTGGCTGATGTCATCGCCATAGACGGCCCGGCGGCGTCGGGGAAGAGCACGACTGCGAGGCTGCTGGCCGGGAAACTCGGTTTCGAGTACCTCGATACCGGGGCTATGTACAGGGCCGTCGCCCTGCTGTGCATCCGAAGGGGCATCCCTCTCGAAGACTCCGCTGCGGTATCTGCAGCGGCATCCTCATGCAAGATCGAATTCAACTCGGGCGCCATCCTCCTGGATGGCGAGGACGTTTCCGCGCCGATTCGCACGCCAGGCGCAGGGGAGGCTGCCAGCATCGTGTCCGCCGTCCCTGCCGTCAGGGCTGCGATGGTGAGCCTGCAGCGCTGCTTTGCATCTGGCAGACCGGTGGTGGCGGAGGGCCGCGACATGGGCACGGTGGTCTTCCCGCAGGCGAGGTTGAAGGTTTTCGTGATCGCCGACTTCGCCGTTCGGGTTGTGAGGAGGCTGCGGGAGCTCGCTAAGGCGGGTGAGCGCTCCTCCTTCGACGACGTCGCGTCCGCCATGCTCAGGAGGGACCGGCGCGACAGGGAACGGCTCGACAGCCCTCTCCGGCCGTGTCCGGAGTCGCTGTGGCTGGACACCACGCTCATGTCCGTGGACGAGCAGGTCGAGCATGCCGCTGCCATGTATTCCGCTCTCCGGGGGGTCGCGTCTTGATCAGCGATGCCCTGGTGCACAGGATCCAGGTGGCGGTGCGCCGGCTCATGGAGCTGCTCTTCGGCATGCGCGTCACAGGTGCCGGGAACGTTCCGGTCGAGGGGCCTCTCCTCGTGGCCTGCAACCACATCTCTGAGATGGATCCGCCCGTGCTGGCCTGCGCCATGCCTCGCACGCTCCACTTCATGGCGAAGAAGGAGCTGTTCTCGAACCGCCTGCTCGACCGTTTCTTCAGGAATGTCCGGGCCTTTCCGGTCGACAGGGGGNCCGCCGACAGACAGGCCATCCGCACCGCCAGCGATCTCCTTTCGTCCGGAGAGGCGGTGGCGATCTTCCCCGAGGGGACCCGGAGCGTCGACGGCCGGCAGCTCGCCCCGCGCCCGGGCCTGGGCCTGCTCGCGCTGTCGACCGGAGCGCCCGTCCTGCCGGTCTACGTCTCGGGGACGGACAGGCTCTTCCTGTCAGTATTCCAGAGACCGGGATTCAGGGTTGTATTCGGGAGCATCATCCCCGGAAGCGAATTCATCGGGTATCGAGGAGTGAAGGGTGGTTACGCAACCGTCTCGCGACTCGTCATGGACGCGATCCAGAGTCTCGCGGACGCAACGGGCCCCGCAGCCCGCCCGTGAAAGGAAGGACAGTGGAAGGCAAGGAGTTCATCGTCGGCCTCACAGAGGACGAAATCGAGAGGATGGAGGGTCAGGAGTACACCAGGGAGCAGAGGAAGCTCCTGGAGGAATCCTACGAGAAGACCCTGACGACCACGGAGGTCAAGGTGGGGAGCATCGTCTCCGGCACGATCCTCCAGAAGGTCGGCAACGAGGTCATCGTCGACATCGGATACAAGAGCGAGGGCGTCATTCCCATCTCCGAGTTCCGCGAGGACGAGGAGATAGTGCAGGGCCTCCAGGTGGACGTCTTCATCGAGAGCCTCGAAGATCCCGACGGGAGGGTGGCCGTCTCCAAGGAGAAGGCCCACTTCCACAAGGTCTGGACGGACATCAAGGCCGCCTATGACAACGGCACCATCCTGCGCGGAACGGTGATCAAGCGCATAAAGGGCGGACTCGTCGTCCGCATCATGGGTGTCGATGCCTTCCTGCCCGGCTCGCAGGTCGCCCTGCGCCAGGTTCCCAACCTGGAGAAGTTCATCGCTCAGAAGCTCGAGTTCCGGGTGATCAAGCTGAACAAGCGCCGCCGCAACATAGTCGTGAGCCGCAGGCAGGTTCTCGAGGAGGCGCGCTCCGAGCAGAAGGAGAAGTTGATCAGGGAGCTCGAGGAGGGCCAGGTCCGCACCGGCGTGGTGAAGAACATCACCGACTTCGGAGCGTTCGTGGACCTGGGCGGCATCGACGGCCTGCTCCACATCACGGACATGAGCTGGGGCCGCGTCCGCCATCCGTCACAGCTGGTCAACATCGGAGACGAGATCGAGGTCAAGGTCCTGAAGTTCGATCGTGACAGGGAGCGCATCTCCTTGGGTCTCAAGCAGCTCCAGCCGTTCCCCTGGGAGGGGGTCGCAGACCGCTATCCCAAGGGTGCGATAGTCAAGGGCAAAGTCGCCAGCATCACGGATTACGGCGCTTTCATCGAGCTCGAGCCGGGCGTCGAGGGGCTCGTCCACGTCTCCGAGATGTCCTGGACAAAGCATGTCCGGCACCCGTCCAAGCTCCTCAACATCTCGGACGAGCTCGAGGCCGTGGTCCTGAATGTCAACGAGGAGGAGCGCAAGATCTCCCTCGGCCTGCGCCAGACCCAGGAGAATCCCTGGGATACCATCGAGGAGCGCTACCCCGTGGGCTCCGTGGTGGAGGGCGTCGTGCGCAACCTCACCAACTTCGGCGCCTTCGTTCAGATCGAGGAGGGGATAGACGGTCTGGTCCACATCAGCGACATGAGCTGGACCCGCAGGGTCTCCCATCCTTCCGAAGTGCTCTCCAAGGGCGACAAGCTGCGCGTGGTCGTCCTCAGCATCGACCGGGAGAACCATCGTATATCCCTGGGCCTGAAGCAGACCACCGACAATCCGTGGGAGACCATGGACCAGAGGCTGCCTGAAGGCACGGAGATCACGGGCAAGGTCGTGCAGATCCTCGAGCGGGGCGTAGTGGTGGATCTCGGCGAGAACATCGAGGGCTTCGTCCCCCTGTCCCAGCTCGGCTGGGAGAACCTCGAGAATCCCGAGGAGGTGCTCAGGCCCGGTGACGAGCTGCCGCTCAGGGTCATAGAGGTGGTTCCCTCGAGCCGCAGGATAGTGCTCAGCGTCAGGAGTTACTTCAACGGCAGGCCGATGGAGGAGCTCAGCGAGTTCCGCGCCCGTCTCGAGAACAGACCTCCGCTGGAGAAGCCGGTCGTCAGGGCACCGGACGAGAATCCCGGGGCTGGCGAGGCGGAGCAGGATCCGGACGCGGAGCAGCATGCCGGCTATGCCGCCGAGCAGGCGGCCGATGATGCTTCCGAGCAGGCTGAGCCCGCTGCAGACGCTCCCGCGGAAGACGCCGGAGAAGTGAAGGAAGAATAGTGATCCCGGAGTCCCGGGCGGGGGAGTGCGCTTCCCCGCCCGAGGCGCCCTTCGGAAGGGTATACGTCGAAGTCTCGGGCTGCAGGCTGAACTCCTGCGATGCCTGGGATACGCTCGGCCTCCTGGCAGCCGGAGGCCTGGCGCCCGTCTCGACGCCCGGGGAGGCCGACTGGTCGGTGCTCTTCACCTGTGGAGTGACCTCTAGAGGACAGGCCAGGTCGAGGAAGGCCGCCAGATCGCTCCTGAAGAGGACCGAGGGTCGTGTCGTGGTCTCGGGCTGCGCGGCGCGGCTGTTCCCGGAGGACTACGAGGAAGCCGGAGGGAGGCTCCTCCTGGCGCCCACGATACCCGAGGTGGTCTCGAGGCTGCTGGGCGGTGAGCCGGACTGCGGGTGCTTCCCGCCGCCTTCTCCTCACCTGTCCGGGGCCACGAGGGCCCGCCTCAAGATCCAGGACGGCTGCTCGAACGGTTGCTCGTACTGCGTGGTGCCAGCCGCCCGCGGAGCATCGAGGAGCCTGCCGTCACGGCTTGTGAGGGAGCGGGCCGGTCTGCTCGCCGCGGCGGGTTTTCGGGAGATAGTCCTGACAGGAGCGGATCTGGCCTCATGGAACGATCCCGGGACGGGTGAGGACCTCGCCGCCATGGCGGTGGCTCTCTCGGGGGAACTCGGGGAAGGCTGCCGCCTCAGGCTGGGCTCTCTCGAACCGCGGAACCTCACCGCACGATTCTTCGAACTCCTTGCAGGGGCTCGGATCTGCAGACATTTCCACATCCCGGTCCAGAGCGGCTCCCCATCCGTCCTCGAGGCGATGGGAAGGGGGGGCGACCCCGGCAGGGCCGTGGCTCTCGCATGGGAGCACTTTCCCGGGGCGAACATCGGAATCGACCTGATCTCGGGCTTCCCGGGTGAGTCGGATGACGACTTCGCCAGGACGCTCGATCTGGTGGACTCGGCTCCCCTCGGATATCTCCACGTCTTCCCGTTCTCCCCCCGGCCCGGGACACGGGCGGCGGAGATGGGCGGGCAGGTGCCTGAAGAGGTCGGCCTCGCGCGCGCATCGTTGCTGGGAGTCCGAGGAAGGCTGATCCGCGAACGCTACCGGAGGAGCTGGCTGGGTCGCCCGGCCAGGGCGCTGGTGGAGGGGAGACTGTCGGGCGGCGCGAGGATAGCCATGTCCGACAACTATATTCCGGTAAGGGTCCCCGCCGGGGCTCGCGAGGGTGAGATGGTCGATGTCGTCTTCGCTGAAGAGAACATCGCCTGGGAGAGGTAGTCCGGATGCTCGTCGGTGTAACGGGTACGGCAGGATGCGGTCAGTCCAGCGCCGCCGCCGCCTTCGGATCGCTCGGCGCGGAGATCTGCTCCCTCGATGCCGTGGGTCACGAGCTCCTGTCCAGACGGTACATCGCATCGGCCCTGGCCGTGTCGCTGGGGCGCCCTGAGCTGCGAACCATGCCGGGCGAAGGGATCAGGGCCGCGCTGAGGGGCGAGGCCTTCGCAGACCCCGAGCTCATGCATGGACTCTGCGCGGTTCTTCACCCGAGGATGCGCCGCTGGGCACGGCTCTCCGCATCGTCGCTGCGCAGCAGGAAGGGGATATTCGTCCTGGAGGGCGCCCTGCTGATCGAGATGGGGATCGCCGGTCTGGCCGACTCGCTCGTCGTCGTGGCGGCCGACAGGGAGACCTGCATCTCCAGGATGGTCGAGCGCGACAGGATCGACCGCCTGACCGCCCTGAAGCGCCTGGACATGCAGCTGCCCTTGACAGAGAAGCTCATGCGAGCAGATTGGGTTGTCTGGAATGGCGGGGGAACCCCGCTCGCTGCCGTACAGCTCCAGGTGACCGGCATATACAGGCATCTGGCCGGCCTGCCACCTGTTTCGCACGTATGATGTGAACCTGGAGGAATGATGGTCCATCGCACCCGCAAGCGCCTCACGAAGACCGAACTCAAGAGAGACCCCGTCGCCGAGAATCTGGAGAAGGCCTGGAACTTCTGCCGGGAGCACCTGAAGGCGCTCTCGATCACACTCGTCGTCGTAGCTGTGGGGATAGTGGCGATCCAGGCCGCCGTTCGCACATCCCACCGGCAGAACGAGGACGCCATGGCGCGCTATCTGATGGCCGACATGCTGTACGAGCAGGCCGAGCAGGTGGCCATGTCAGGGCAGCCCCAGCAGGCATCCCAGCTCCTCGGCCAGTCGTACACTCTCGCCACGCAGACATGGGAGCAGAACCAGAACCGCATCTGGGGACGCCGCGCATGCGTGCTCTCCGCCAAGGCAGGCATCCTGCTGGGACGCTATGACGAAGTGATAACCCGTCTGCAGCAGCTCATGTCCTCGCGGCCCCAGCAGCAGATCGAGGTCTCCGCCAGGCTCCACATGGCGGTCGCGCTCGAGAACCGAGCCGGGTCCGAGGATCTCCTCAACGCAAGGGACAACTACACGGCCCTGCTGGCCGACTCGGCCGACTTCCCTCTGATAGCGGCGGAAGCCATGGGCGGCCTCGCAAGGTTGTCTCTGGCAGAATCCGACATCCCGTCGGCCCGCGCATGGCTCGAGAGATCGCTGGCCATGAAGGCGGACACGACCGATTTCGAGGAATACATGCTCGCCAGGATGGACTGGGCGGAGGGACAGCCAGAGTAGGGGCGCCCTCCCGGAGCCCGGCGGCAACGCCAGGTTTCCGGAGTCTCGATGTCCGATAAGAGATATTATGTAAAGTCAGATTCCCGGAGCTCTGTCTCGTACGGATCAATCGGTGACGTCTCCTTCATGGTCTGGTGGTACGGGATCCCGTCGAGATCGTCCCGGGCTTGCAGCGCCGGAGTTCGATCGATGCCGTCGAAACCGGGAACGCAGCTCCAGAGTGACGAACTACCTTGCCTTGCGCCGTGCCGCAGGCTTGCTCGGTCGTGCTCCCCTCGCGCCCAACCCCGAGACAAGACCCAGGAGCAGCGTCAAAGCTGC
>JGI20214J51088_10001984_pt1 | contig 13837 bp, 10 predicted proteins | sample WetSurMetagenome_FD_51088 | JGI IMG/M metagenome (IMG submission 51088) | reverse complement strand
TGGCTGCACTAGCTGGTGATGGGTAACTGTATCACTGCTGCATTAGCTGCATCACTAGCGGCACTTATCAAACTAACTCTGATGCACTAGCTGCATACCTATCTAGAATAACCATCTATACACTGCATCTTGCAGGGAAGGCTAAACATGGCAACTAGGAAAACAGCAAAGACCGAAGCAAAGCAGGCCCCAATAACTGGCAAGGAAAAATCCGAACTTGCCTCAAAATTGGCGTTAATGCCTAGCGCAAACGGTGCGGCAGTCATTGAAGCGTTTAGCAAAGGCTCATTTGGCGAGGTGGATATAAATGTGCTGATCGTGGAACTGCGCGATAAATTTTCCACGGTGGAGCATGGTGACCTGAATTGCTGCGAATCAATGCTGGTCGGCCAGGCTAATGCCCTTCAAGCTATCTTTGTGAGCCTGGCGAGACGGGCAGTAAATCAGGAATACTTGAAGCAATATGAAACCTATTTGCGCTTGGCATTGAAGGCGCAGAATCAAAGCCGCATGACTTTGGAAACACTGGCAACAATCAAGAACCCGCCGATGGTGTTTGCAAAGCAAGCCAATATCAACCACGGCAACGGCAACCAACAAGTGAACAACGGCACGCACACCCCGGCTATGCGCACGGAGAAAAACATAAATCAGCCAAACGAACTATTATCTCCGCTTGATCAGGATATGCAAGAATCAACAAATAAAGCAAATTCCCAAGCAACAATCACAATTTAGAGAGAACAAAATGACAAGAATTAGGTTAATCATTTTCGGTCTTGCGTTGATACTTAGTAATAGCTCTTATGCAGCCGATTGCATGGGCTATTCTGGTCCCGGTGGGGCTTGCTATTCTGGTCCCGGTGGCGGCTTATATTCAGGCCCCGGAGGTGGGTTGTATTCTGGTCCGGGAGGCGGATTATATAGCGGACCTGGAGGCGGCCTATATTCAGGTCCCGGTGGGGGAATGTATTCTGGTCCTGGAGGTGGTTTATATACAGGCCCGGGAGGAGGTTTATATTCTGGTCCAGGTGGAGGAATTTACCTTGGGCCATCAAGCAATGGGAGCGGCGCATATAAGGGACCGTGGGGGCCGTGTATCACTGGTGCTGCCGAGGATGTGTGGTTGCACGAAAACTGTCCCAATCGTCAGTAGAAGATAAATATGGCACGACTCTGGACGCAGGAAGAGCGCGCGCGACAGTCCGAAAAAATCAAGCAATGGAAGCCCTGGACTAGATCAACAGGGGCGCGTACATCAGAAGGCAAGATGACATCATCTCGTAATGCTTACAAAGGGGGGATACGCGCCATGCTGCGCGAAATATCGAAGGTGTTGCGTGAGCAACGCGATGAACTCAAAGATAGCCGCTTTGGCTAGGGCAAGAATTAATGCATAATCCGTTGCGCAAAAAAATTAAGGGGTTCGGCCCGAAGGCGTGAACCCCTTTGCCGGAAAACGGTACACCATAAATTGTTCCCCGGGATGACGCAGTCATGTTAAACCAATTACTTTAATGTTAGCAACGACTAACATTAAAGCTGAATATATGCCGAAAGTTGCTTGTTATATCGATGGGTTCAATCTATATCATGCAATTGATGCGCTGAATAATGATCGGCTAAAGTGGTTGGACCTTCGCTTATTAGCTGAATCTTTTTTGCGTCCCGGCGACACTTTGCAGTCAGTTGCGTATTTTACGGCGCTGATGACATGGGATCAGACTAAGGTAAATCGGCACAGAGAATATATCAATGCATTAAAAGCCCATAACGTTGATTGCATCGTTTCTAAATTTCAAAGAACAAAAAAACATTGCCAAAAAAATGATAGATACTGTCATTTCGTGGAAGAAAAGCAAACTGATGTCGCGTTCTCTGCTCGCATACTGTCAGATTGTCTTACGGCTACTCCCCAGGCGCAAATTGACAGAATAATTCTAATAACGGCTGATAGTGATCAAGTTCCAACAGTGGCAGCTATTCGTGGCCTGAAACCTAATATATCGATATTGATTGCTTGTCCCCCAGGTAGAAAAGCTATCGCAAAAGAGTTAGGTTATGTAGCTCAAGATTCGCGTGAAATATCTGCCGGACGTATAGAAAAATGCCTTTTTCCAAGAAACGTGAAAGACGGAAACGGAAAAGTAGTTGCGAGAAGTCCGGCAAAATATCAATCACCCCGGTATTAATATTTAGGCATTCCTACTGAAGCTCTTTCTAGCGAACGCCGTTTAGAATAATCATTCTGGGGGCACAATTGGGGGCATATCCAATAATCAAATTGAGCAAGCTGAATACTGGTAAGGCATATCGCAATCAATGTGAATGACGCCGAGACCAATTCAGGTCAAAAGTGGGCACTTGAACCAAGTTGCCCATTTTTATTTTCTGCATCGTTTCCGCTAAAGCCTTATAACTACCGCTGATGGTGGCGGTTTTGTCCTGTACCACGATCTCATCCACCAGAATGTTCAGATAGCTTTTAGCTAAGGGTGCCAAACGGCTCGAAGTATTGGCGGCTCAAATATCGAATTGCCGGAAATGAAAGCCTTTTGTATTTACAGCCGAGAATATAAAACGGGGTACTTTAGTCAATAAATTGTTGGAGCCGATATGGGAAGCAGAGAATTTGGTAGGTAAGGAAAAAAATATGCCCCTGAACCTCACGGGACAGGGGCAAGTGTCTTAACAAAGGGGAGAGTTAAGACAGCACGCTCAGGGATAGGACGTGCTATGTCAATTAGAATATTATTAAACGCTTAAATAGTCAACAGGGCATTCTGTGGTTACAGTCGGTGAATCACTCAAGGAAGAGGCAAAACTGCTACCCAGTGCCAAGATATCTCTCTACCGGCGCACTGATTTGGACTGGTCATACAACTTGTGGTCGTGTGCACCTGCAGCAACTTTTAACCATAAGCAAGAACGCTCGTTTCTTCTGGTTATATTTAAAAGACACGCCACTTGCGCCCGGTTAGCGGTCACCTTGCCGTCTTCCGCAACCTTGTCCGGTTTGAAGGATATTTCAATTTGTCTCTTTCCAGCCCCCACCCAGTGCCTTCAGCAAACTTACCGCCGATTGAAACTGGCCGCCACGTATCTGTGACTGGACACGCAAAGCAGACAACTGGTTTTGCTGGACGGTTGCAAGCGTCAGGGCATTGTCCAAGCCTTCCTTGTAACGCAACAAGGTGATCTCATAGGCCTTGTTCTGGTCACGTACAGCTTCGTCCTGCTTTTGCCTGGCTGACTCCAAACCCTGCAGATTGCCAAGTGCATCCTGGGTTTCCTGTATTGCGACCAGAACGGCCTGCCGGTAATTGGAGACTGCAGCAACATAGCCCGCTTGCGCAAAATCGACACCAGCGCTGATTCTTCCGCCGTCGAACAGGGTCTGGCTGGCCTGAGCACCGATGGACCACACCAGTGAAGGCGCCGAAACCAGATTGGACAGGTTGTTCGATTCATAGCCTCCCAATGCCGGTGACAAGATCAACGATGGAAAATATGCGGCCTTGGCTACCCCGATCTGGGCATTGGCCGCCGCCATCGCACGTTCAGCCGAGGCGATATCGGGCCGTCGCTCAAGCAGATTTGCCGGCAGCCCGACGGGAATCGCCGGGGTCTGGGCCGGAAGCGTGCCGATGCTCATATTGAAGCCGGCTGCCGGAACGCCTGTCAGTGTCGCCAGCGTGTCTTCAGTCTGTTTGCGCTGATTCTTCAGCAATTCGAGTTGTGCCTTGCTCGATTCGACCAATGCATTCTGGAAAACCACATCGTTCTCGGCAGCCGCACCGAATTCATGGCGTATGCGCGTCAAATCGAGCACTTTTTCCTGCGCCCCTATCGAGCCGGAGACAAAGCCGACTTCTTCATCGAGCTGGCGCAATTGAAAATACGCGGATGCGACCTGGGCGGTCAGCACCAGGCGCACGTTTTCCTGGTCGGCAGCCGCCTGTTCGGCGCTGGCGCGGGCACTCTCGATATCCCTGCGCATCCGCCCCAGCCAGTCGATTTCATAACTGACGGTGACGTTCGGCCTGAAGTCGTTCTGTACCGTACTGGTGTTGGGTACGTTGTAAGCAAACAGCGGCCGGTTTGCCGAAGTGCGGGTGCGCGAAGCGTCCGCATTCAGTGCGACAGTCGGGAACATGGCGGCGGCATGTGCATTGCTTTGTGCAAGCGCCTGGTCGAGGCGTGCCACGGATGCTTTCAGGCTCGGATTGTCCCTGAGGCAATTGCTTTCAAGTTCGTCGAGCCGCGTGTCGCCGAAGGTCTTCCACCATTCCTTCTTGGGAGCGGCGTCGGCAGGTTTGGCAGGCTGCCACTCGGTCCCGGTCTTCCAGCCGGCGGGCATGTCGGTTATCGCCGGGCGCTTGTAGTCGGGGCCGATAGACGCACAAGCCGCACACAGCAACGGCAGACCGGCGAGCAGCATGAGGGGGCGCATGGCTGTCAACTTCCTTTGGCGGTTTCGGCGGCGATCGCCACCGACTGTCCATCGCTGATCGAGTCGGGAGGATTCATGACCACCTTGTCGTCGGGCTTCACACCTGCCTTGATCTCGACGTCATGGCCGTAGTCGGTACCCAGGATCACGGCCTGCATCCTGACCTTGCCGTCCGGCTGAACGACCGCGACCCGTGTACCCGCAGAGTTGTACAACAAGGCATTGGTCGGCAGGATCAATCCTCCGTTCGATTTCAGCGTGAGTGCGACGTCCACATACGCACCGGGCAGGAGGCTGTGGCCGGCATTTGGCACCTGTATTTCGACCTGCAAAGTCCGCGTCGCCGGATCGATCGCGCCCGCGGTTCGCACGATCCGTCCCTTGACCGGCCTGTCGGCAGCTTCCGGCCGGAGAATATCCACGCTGTCGCCAACTCGTATCCGGTCGGCCCGGTATTGGGGGACATAGACATAGAGACGCAGCTTGTCGATCTGCGCGACAGCGAACATCGTCTGCCCCTTGCCGCCGTTGCCCGCATTCATCAGGTCTCCGTTGTCGATATCGCGCCTTGTCACGATGCCATCGAAGGGTGCGAGCACATTGCTGAAGCTCTGCTGGTCGCGCAGACGCTTGAGCGCGGCCTCGGTCTGCTGGTATGCGGCGGTCTTTTCGTCATATTCCTGCTGCGAGACTGCATCGTGTTCGCGCAACTTGCCCCACCGCTCGTAAGCGATCTTTGCGAGTTCGAAATTCGCCTTGGCCTCATCTACCTGCTTGTTGATATCGGGGATATCGAGTGTCGCCAGCAAGTCACCTTTTTTCACCGGCTGGCCGATGTCCTTGAACCATTGCCTGACATAACCGCTGGTGCGTGCATAGATCTGCGCCTCGTATATGCCCTGCAAGGCACTGGGCAAAGTCAGCTTCGGTTCATAGCCACCGGTGCTCGGTTGAACGACGTGCACCTGGAGGACGGCATTTTCAGCAGCCCGCGTCGCCAGCAGCTCTGCGTTCGCACGGCGCACGAGCAATGCCCAGCCCAGGCCCAGCAACAGCAGAACGATAATCGCCACAGTCACCCACCGGGCGGTGCGGACGACCTGATGCCGGCTGCTTTCCTGCGCAGCCCCGTACAAATGGAATTCCGGCAGACCCTGATGAGAATGTCGCTGATCAGTCATGATGTGTGTCCTATGCAGAAGCGGGTGTGGTGGTGGGAGCGCTGTCACCCTGATTGCGCGCTTTTCGCGCGGCCAGCCATTGGTGGAAAGCAGCAAAGACGGCAGGAACGAAAAGCAGCGTCGAAACAGTCGCAAACAGCAAGCCGCCTATCACGGCGCGGCCGAGCGGCGCATTCTGCTCCGAGCCCTCGCCGATGCCGATCGCCATCGGAATCATGCCGAGTATCATCGCCAGGGCGGTCATCAAGACCGGGCGCAGCCGCGTGGCGCCGGCCTCAAGGGCTGCCGAGAGCGGCGGCAACCCGGCATCCAGCCGCTGCCGGGCGAACGCGATCACAAGTATGCTGTTGGCGGTCGCCACACCCATCGTCATGATCGCGCCTGTCAGCGCCGGCACGCTCAGATCCGTTCCGGTCAATATCAACATCCAGGCGATGCCAGCCAAGGCAGCCGGAAGCGCGGAAATGATGATCAACGGATCGATCCAGGACTGGAAGTTGACCACGATGAGCAGATAGACCAATACGATGGCGCCGATGATCCCCAAACCCAGGCCGATATAGGAAGATTGCATGGTCTGTACCTGCCCGCGCATCGCGATGCGGCTGCCCTTCGGCAGGGCCGGTTGGGCTTCGTCAATGAGCGCCTGGATCTCCCTGGCCGCGGAGCCGAGATCGCGACCGCGCACATTCGCGTAGATGTCTACCGATGTCAGGATGTTGTTGTGTGTCACGATGCTCGGCTCCTTGTACGGCGAGACCTTCACCAGATTGCTGAGCACCTGCGGCGCAGTATCCTTTGCGCCGGGGATATTGACCGGCAGATGCATCAGATCGTCGAGGGAGCTGATCTTGTATTGCGGCGTCTGCACTTGGATGTTGTAGACGATGCCGTTGGCCGGATTGAGGAAAAAGGCCGGCTGTGTCTGCTGGCTTCCCGAAAGCGGCAGAAGGATATTCTGGGCCACGTCGGCGGGGCTGATGCCTATGTTCTGCAAGCGGGGGCGATCCATCTCCAGTGCGATCCCGGGTTCATCCAGCCTCTGGTGGACATGCACATCGACGGCCCCGTTGACTGCCTTGATCCGGTTCATGAGTTTTCCCGCGAAGACGGTGTTCTCGGCGATATTGTTGCCGTATATCTGTACGTCAATCGCCGCGGGAATGCCAAAGTTGAGGATCTGGGCCACGATATCGGCCGGCTGAAAGAAGAATTCGACACCCGGGAAGCGCTTGCCGAGCTCTGCCGGGATCTTGTCGATGTATTCCCGCGTTGGCCGGTGATCGGAATTGAGCGAGATCAGGATGTCGGCATCCAGCGTACCGATGGTGCCCGAGTTGCTGTATGAGAGATTGATTCCGCTGTAGGGCAAACCGATATTGTCTATGATCGACGCCAGTTCCGTCGCGGGGATTATTTCACGCAACGCACTGTCGACGGCGTCGGAGATCAGTGCGGTGTTCTCTATCCTGGTTCCGGTCGGTACCCGCATATGCAGCTTGATCTGGCCGGTGTCCACCGTGGGGAAAAGATCGCGCCCAAGCATCAGGTAGAGTCCGCAGGACAAAAGGCAAAAGCCGAGAAAGCCGGCGATAAAACTGCGGCGGTGCGTCAGCAGGTGACTGAGCAGAAGCACATAGACGTTGCGCAATTTTTCGAAACGCCGGTTGAAAGATTCATGCACGCCGTACACCCACTGTGCGATCCTGCCGGTGCGCTTCTGGTGTCCCATCAACAGCAGGGCCAGGGTCGGCACCAGTGTGCGAGACAGCACGTAGGAGGCCAACATCGCGAACACCACGGCTTCGGCCAGCGGCACGAACAGATAGCGTGCCACACCTTCAAGGAAGAACATGGGTACGAACACGATACAGATGCACAAGGTCGAGACAAAGGCGGGGATGGCGATTTCACCTGCACCGTCGAGAATCGCCGTATAAAGGTCCGAGCCCATGTGCAGATGACGCTCGATATTCTCGATCGTCACCGTCGCGTCGTCCACGAGAATGCCGACCGCCAGCGCCAGCCCGCCCAGCGTCATGATATTGATGGTCTCGCCTACCGCGTGCAGCAATATGATCGAAGTGAATATCGACAACGGGATCGAAATGGCGATGATCGACGTGGTACGCAAATTCCCAAGGAACAGCAGCAACATCACGGCCGTCAGTCCCGCTGCGACGAGTGCTTCATGAGTTACCCCCTTGATCGCCGTCTTGACGAATACCGACTGGTCCGCCAGCAACGCCACGTCGACGCTCTTGGGCAGCAGGGGCAACAACGTGGGCAACCTGGCTTTGAGGTCGTTTACCACGTCGATGGTCGAGGCTCCGCCATTCTTGTAGATGGACAAGAGCAGGCCGCGCTGGCCGTTCTGTTTGACGATATTAGTTTGCGGGGAGAATCCATCGCGGACATGGGCGACCTCCCGCAGGAAAGTCGTTGCACCCGCTGTGGTCTTCACGGGCATGTTGTTCAGCCCTTCGATCGTCGTCGGCGAACTGTTCAGGCTGACGTTATATTCCGTCTCTTCTATTTTGGCGGTGCCGGTAGGCAGAATCAGGTTCTGGCTGTTGACCGCATTGATCACGTCCGCCGACGTCAGGCCTTTTGCCAGGAGGGCCTGCATATCGAGATCCACGGACACCAGGCGCATCTTGCCGCCGTAGGGCCAGGGAACGGCAACGCCCGGGATCGTCACCAACTGGGGCCTCAGGGTATTGGTGGCCAGGTCGAACAACCCCTGTTCGGGCACATCCCTGCTCGACATCCCGACCTGGATCACGGGAACACTCGACGCGGTGTATTTGATGATCAACGGAGGCATCATTCCCGGCGGCATCTGGCGCAACACGGTCTGGGAGACGGCTACGGTCTGGGCAATGGCGGTCTGGATGTTGACGTTCGGCTGAAAGAATATCTTGACCACCGCGATGCCGTTCAAGGATTGCGACTCGACATGCTCGATGTCGTTGACCGTCGTCGTCAGGATGCGCTCGTGCACCGAAGTGATGCGGTCCGCCATTTGCTTTGGCGCCATTCCGCTATAGTTCCAGATCACACTGATGACGGGAATGTCTATTTCCGGCAATACATCCACCGGCGTGCGCAGTATCGCAAGGGGAGTGGCGAGCAGGATGATGATCGCCAGCACGATGAAGGTATAGGGTCTGCGTAAAGCTAATTCAACAATCCACATCGGGGAAAATTACCTTATTTGATTGTCCTGAATTTCATCAGCACTCTATCCAGGGAAGACAAGCATTGCGGCCCGCCGCATGTTGCTTTGCGACGCATGTACTCAGGCAACGGCCATATATCAAGACGTCTCACTGGCACGGTTTCGCCTTGCCGACGCGCCTCCAACGCTCTGATCACCCCTTCGGGCCGGACAAGCGCTCCCGCAATTGCTTTAGCCGTCCAATTGGATGGGCCAATGCGTTGACGTTGTGCCCAAAAACAGGATCGGCTTTTCACCATGTGACCGACAAGGCTTTTTTGTTGCTGGATATCTGGATATTGAAAGATATTCTGATTCAAGACGGATCGCAGCGAGCGCATGGCTGAATGATACTTTTATAACAGAGGGAGCCTGATAATTTGTTCACGTTTTCATTTTAGCGATTAACGAGATCGAGTTGAATGCGAATTTGTAACAACCTTGTACGATATTCGTAACACAATCTGCAGTAGTCCAGACTTTGTTTGCTATCCGGGTTTCGGCCATCGCTGCCGTTTCGGTTGCCCGAATCCTCGTCTGCTGCGGTATCCATTGCGGAAGTCCTGATATCTCCGGGCGTACCATCTTCTCGGACACTTGCCCGGTATGGGATCGAGACTTCACGAACGGCGTCGATGGGTAGGCCGGGCTGGATAACCTTGAATCCACAACGCGCCTGGTCGACCCTCCCAACACACAGGCGATACGCTACAATCGAATTTTTTCGGCGAGATGCGAAATGGAAAACAACTCTCAGGCTTCATGTTTTTTGACGCAACCCGGCAAAGTGGTGCCCATCCTGTCATTCATGATGCTCCTGTTGCCGGCCATATACGCCGGCCATGCCTATGCGGATCCTCCTCCCTGGGCATCGGCACACGGTTATCGGGACAGGCAAGATCAGGGTGACGATGAGCGTGATTATCGGCGCGAACGTAGACATGACGACGAAGATGAGGGTGAAGGCAGAGAACGGTATCGCGGGCGCGACGACGAGGGCGCACCCTATATTCCTCCTTACGGGATCGAACGCGGCACGTGTGACCGTGAGGCAGTCGGGCAAATATTGGGTGGCGTGACCGGCGCGGCGATCGGTTCCACCGTTGGGCATGGCGGAGAGAATGCCGCAGCCATTATCGGTGGCGCAATTGTTGGAGTGATCGTGGGCGGAACCATCGGTCGTGCGATGGACAATGTTGATCAAGGTTGCGTTGGCCAGGTTTTGGAGCACGCGCCTGATGGAAGACGGGTTGCCTGGTACGATGCAGCCGGGAGAACGCAGTACCAAGTGACCCCGGGCAGGCCCTATAAAGACGATCAAGGACGTTATTGCCGGGCATATACCACCAATTCGGTAGGCAACGGTTCCGACCGCAGAGCCAGAAACACTGCTTGCCGAGACTCCAGCGGCACTTGGCAAAAGATCGACTAAGAATAAACCTGATCAGGCGAGTTGAAACGGAAGAGATTCCGGTTCGCAATAGGATCATCCTCGGGTATCCCCCGTCGGTTGTTGGAGACAGGGCGGGCCGATACCCGGGGCGACCTAGAAACCGAAATGCCTGAACACGCGTATCTTGATTGAATCCACCGCCACCAGATAAACCAGCACCAAAGCGACCAGCCCGGTGACGAGCCCCATGGGGATGGCCGTCATGAGTATGCCCCGCGTGGCGAAAACGAAGACAACGACGATATCCAGCAGGGAAGCAAGCAGCATCCATCGGCTCGGCAGCGATTTCCAGAAATGACGACGCTCGCGCACCAGGTAGACGTTACCCTGACCGGTAAAGACCAGCATCACGAAGATCAGCGTCTGTAACTGGTTCAGCGGCAGATGCAGCCAGTCGCGTCCCGCAAAGAATACGGCGAACGACAGAACCAGAACGAAGCCGGCGAGGATGCCCGACGTCAGCATCAGGTTGGGAATGTTCCAGCGTTCCGGTTTGCGTGAAAACGAAACATGATCTGTTGCGATGGACATTGTGACGAAATCGTTGGTGAACAGCAGCAGCACGATCAGTAGCGGAGTGATCACGAACACACCCGTCAGCATGACCCCGACGCTGAGAAAAATGGCGATCTCCAGCGTCTTGATGATCTTGTTCATGGTGTAGGTAAGCATGCGCTGGTTGATGCACCGGCTGGTTTCTATCGCGGCCTTGACGTCTCCCAGGCCGGGATTGGTCAGCACCAGGCTGGCGGCGGCCTTGGCGACATCCGTGGCATTGGCCACGGCGATGCCCACCTCGGCCTGCTTGAGCGCGGGCGCATCGTTGACGCCGTCACCACTCATGCCGACCACATGTCCGCTTTGCTGCAGTGCCTGTACCAGACGGAATTTGTCTTCCGGCAAGACTCGCGCGAAAACGTCATAGTCCAGCACGCCGTGCTGGAGCACATCATTCAGATCTTCCGGTGCGCACACCCGCTTGCCTATGCCTACCTGTTCTGCCACTGCGCGAGCCGTGGCCGGTCCGTCGCCCGAAACCATCAGCACCCGTACGCCCAAGTCCTGCAGATCTTTGATCAGCGTATGCGCATCTTCCCGAGGGGGATCTTGCAGCGCCACCAGCCCGGCGAGTTGCAAACCGTTGCTGCCGGTTTCGATGGCTACCGCCAGGACGCGTGAACCATCCGCGCCCAAATCTTCCACGTCCGGGCCGATGTCGAGTTCCCCTCCGACCAGCGCGGAAATCACGCGCGGCGCTCCCTTGAGCACGCGCAATCTGGTGTCGCCTTGGTCATACTGCGCTTCGGATCGCTTGGTCTCCGGGTCGAACGGAATAAAGCCCAGACGCTGCGGCACTTGGGACAGCAGACCGCGTGTGTGAGCGGCATCCAGAATGGCCAAGTCTATCGGGTCTTGAGTCGAGTGGTCGCAGGCGAGCGCGGCCCAATACAGCAGGTCGTTGTCGCTATAGGGTGCGTATGAACGGAGCGCGGTGAGCGCCAGCCGGTTTTGAGTGATGGTGCCGGTCTTGTCGCTTGCCAGCACATCCATTGCGGCAGCCTCCTCGATAGCCGATAGCCGTGTCACCAGCACACCGTTCTTGGCCAGCTCCAGAGCGCCGAGCGCCGTGGCGAGGGTATAGGTTGCCGGCAGTGCAATGGGCACGGAAGCAACCAGCAGGATCAACGCAAAGGGAAGCACTTCGGTCAGCGGGATCCCGTATACCCAGCTGTACGTCAGCAATGCGGCAACCAGGATCGCGTCGAGCGTTACCAGGTACTTGACGATCGTAACGATGAGTGTTTCGAGGTGGCTTGCGGACTTGGCACTGCGCACCAGTTCGGCAGTCCTTCCGAAAAAGGTATGCACTCCGGTTGCGGTGACTTCACCCGATGCTTCGCCGCGTTTCACAATGGCACCGGCATGCACGGAGGCTCCTGTGCATGCTTCGACAGGCAACGATTCGCCGGTCAGCGCGGATTGGTCCAGCAGCAGTTTGCCATCAAGCAAGCGTATGTCCGCAGGTGCAAGGTCGCCCATGCGCAGGTGCACCACGTCACCCGGAACCAATTCCTGGGCGGGCAATTTTTGCCATACCTTGTCGCGCAGGACTCGCACCTGGATCTCCAGGCGGCTCTTCAGCATCGCCAGTGCGTTGTTGGCGCGATTCTCGTGCACAAACCCCAGCACGGCATTGAAGACAAGCAGCGCGGCAATGATGGCGGCTTCGTCCGGTTTGCCCAGCGCGAACTGCAAGGCGATGGTGGCTTCCAGCATCCAGGGCACCGGCGCCCAGAATTTGCGCAGTAAAACGAGCCAGGTATGCGGGTGGTCCTCCGCCACGGTATTGGGTCCGTATTCCGACAGCCGTTGCTTTGCTTCGGGGCTGGTGAGTCCTTGCAGTGCGGCTGCTTCGGGCATGTTTTCCACCTTGTCAGGAGTTGTCGGCAGAAGTGAAAAGTGCAATATCCGGTTGCCGGATCCAGATTGGCAAGATGGAAATCCGACAGGCACTTGTATGTTTTCTGTCACCTCGCCGAATGCTACCGCCCGCGGTACTGAGAATTATTAATTAATTTTCACGGAACCGGTTTCGTGAAAAGATCGATGCGCATGGGAGCGAGGAATTCCGCTCCAGTCGGGGACATGTGACGATTGAACTTGGAGCGGACCTCTTCGAACAACGCCGGCGATAGCCGGTGCTCGGTATGGGTTACCTTGAGAACCTGGTTCTCGAACTGGCCGAAACTGTCGAAATGCACCGGCTGCAAAAAGAATTTCTGTTGCAAAAGCGTTAGCCGCCCAGTGGAAACCGCGCGCGCTTCGGCCGCAAAGGCAGCCTCGCGTACCTTCTTCTCGTCGTGGAAGAGTCGCAGTATCTCGTTGAATTCTCCGGCGTAGACAGGCTCGGAAATATAGGCCACTCCTCCGGCCTTCAATACCCGGCAGATCTCGGAGAACGCTTTGTCGAGCGACTCGGAGGGTACGTGATGCAGGGACTTGAACATCAGCACGATGTCGAAACTGGCATCGGCAGCGGGAATGCTCTCGGCACCGCCGAATTCGAAACGGACGTTGGGCAAGTCCCCGATCATCCTGTTTTTCGCAAGCTGGACTTCGTCCACTTCCAGAGCGAGAACCGAGGCGGCCTTTTGGGCGACCAAGCGCGTCTTTTCTGCAGCGCCGCAGCCGAGCTCGAGTACTCTTACGTTTTTCAGGTGCAGGAGTCCGTCCATGATTTCCCGCTCATTGGCAACAAGGGTTACCTGCGGGGCATCGATACGCATCTGGCTGATTGTCATGTCTGATCCTTGTGTCTTCCATCCGTTACGGTTCCTGGCGGCATGATCGTTCCGAACGGACATGCCGGAATGCATTTCTTTGCATCCGGCGAGAATTTAACAGCCGGATGCACATGGCGGCAATATTTCTGCAAAGCATCTACATTTGCAGTATGGGGCTCGATCTGAATCTGGATTAAACTTCCCGCCGATCAAGCCGATACATCTATTGCAGGGGCGGTTGAAACC
>JGI20214J51088_10001983_pt1 | contig 13847 bp, 7 predicted proteins | sample WetSurMetagenome_FD_51088 | JGI IMG/M metagenome (IMG submission 51088) | reverse complement strand
TTATATAGTCAAAAGGCATGGTGATGAGTTCATCCTTTTTACCATCGAGTGTCACCTGAAGCCTGGCAATATAACCTGAGTTATTTCCGCTAATCTGTTTAAGGGCTCCCATTATTACAATGGCACTGCCATCAAAAGAGACGTTAATATCTTCATCAAGAAGATCTTTATTGTTAACCCTTCTCTCTTTTGGGAATATGCCTTCAAATGATTCTTCATATGGAAGCACAGAAGGTTTCTGTAGCTTTATTTCGACATTATTATCATCAGACTTCCCGTTATATTTATTTATTTGTGAGACTGCCTGATTGAATGATATATCGTAAACCTGTTTCAATGTCATGGAAGTATATGGAAAATTGTCATCTTCCACCTTTACCACAGCTTTTTTCCAGAACATCGGTATCCTGTCATAACCTAATACCACACCAAGTATTCCTCCGGCTGTTGCAGGGTTGCAGTCAGAATCCTGTCCGCACCTTGTTGCAATGTCCATAGTTCTGTAAAAATCTTTGTTTCCGTAAAGAAGGCCTATCACAACATAGGCTGCGTTCAGGCTGGCGTCAATGTCAAATGCATTGAAAACACCTTCAGGGCAACCTTTTTCTGAGGTATATTTTTTCTCTACTTCAAACCAGCAGGCTTTCCAGTCGGAAGGGAATTGTTTGTGCCATTTTATTACATCGCTTATGCAACTATGGAATCTGCTTTTTTCAGGGATTGGTTTGAGAGCATTCTCCACAATAAACTCAATGTCGTCAGTTATAAAAGCGTAGCTATACATTGATGCCATGTATACACCGCCATACCATCCATCGCCATAATTCGTAATATGACCGGTGCGATCACAAATTTCTGCTGCTGTATTTATCATACCCGGTGATATCATGCCGGCAAAGTCTGATTCAATCTGAAAGTCGATATCATCGGCATGGGGGTTGTTGGCCCAAAATCCTGATGCCGGAGGCATAATCCCCTTCAATATATTATACCTTGCATTCTGATTGGCATGCCAGAGTTTATATGTGCTGTTGGCAAAAGCCAGGGCAAATGAATCGGCAGGAGCATCAACACCAGCTCTATTCATTACTTCAACAAAAGTGAGGTCCATATATACATCATCATACAAGCCAGGATCGGAAGTAAAAGTATCTTTGAGATAATCATCATACCACAGTATAGGGGTATAGTCCTGAATCATTGTCCCTTTGTATTTGAATTCTGTAGGGCCCCCGTATGAGCAACCAATAACCTGTCCGGCCCAGCCACCCTTAATCTTATCCCTGAGGACATCTTTTGCGATAATTACCTTGTCGGGCAGATTGGTTTCTCTTTTTTGACCTGCGATGCATGACAAAAGAGAGAATAGTGCAACAAAAAGAATTAAATTTTTTTTCATGACATTTTATTCAGGAAGGTTGCTTAGCGGTTTTTTTTCGGAATAGACAACCAGATCATTGATCCTAATCTCGTAGTTTGATTCTGGATTAATCCATTTAAGAGTAACCTCGTGTTTTCCCTCCGGCAGGAGGTACTTCCAGGCAGGCTCAAGCCGGCGTGAAGCATTTTTTACCGGCATAGTAATATTTTGGTCAAGCCTGCCATCAATAAAGAGTTGCAGGTTGGCAATATATTGGTCATTCGGTTCAGCCAGGGCAAAAACTTCGGAGCCGTATTTATTTAAAACACGGTTGAGATAGTCCCTGCTTATAGGGCTGTTCTTAATAAGGTTACCAAAAAGAACAAATCCGTTACCGTTGAAGGAGAAGGTATATGATCCGGAAAACGAGAGATCAACCTTTTCTCTTGAGACTGGGAAAGTCTTGTCAAAGTTTTGTTCAAATGCAACAGGCACCGTCTCTGATAAAGGAATTGTCACTTTGTCTCCGGATACTGTGCCTCCCTCCATTTTTATCCATTGAATGGCATGTTTAAATGAAAGCAAGTTTGCCTTTTCAAGAGAGATATCAGTTCCGTTGAAGTTAAGGCCTTCGATCTCCTTAAGGGGATCTCTCCAGAATGGAGGGATTGACGAATACCCATTCATTACACCTAGTACACCGCCCACTGTAGATGGGTTACAGTCTGAATCCTCACCGCATCGGGCAGCTATGTCAACTGATTTTGTAAAGTCTCCCTTACCATAAAGAAGTGCCAGAGCTACATAGGCAGCGTTTAGTTTGGCATCAATGTTAAAAGAGAGAAAAACACCTTTCGGGCATCCTACATCATAGTTCCATTTTCTGTGAAGTTCATACCAGCATGTATGCCAGTCGTCGGGATTCTGCTTGTGCCATTTTATTACATCTGCGATGCAGTCGTGGAACTTTGTTCCGGCAGGGATACAGTTGCACGCTTCTGATACAATATAGCCAACGTCAGAGGAGACAAACGCCAGGGAGTAGAGCGACGAAGTAAACACTCCGCCGTACCATCCATCGCCGCTGTTCATTATATGACCAACCTTATCAGCTACACGGGTGGCGGTATTAACCATACCCGGAGTCATCAACCCTATGAAATCAGATTCAATTTGAAAGTCGATATCATCGGCATGTGGGTTATTCATCCAATTACCTGACATTGGAGGCATTATGCCTTGCCGGATGTTATAACGGGCTTGTTGGTTTGCATGTGCCAGATGATACTCTGAAGCAGCAAAGTGTTTGGCAATTGTATCGGCAGATACATCCAAACCTGATTTTTCAAAGATCTCAACAAAAGTCAGATCGTTATAAATATCATCAAAAAGGCCGGGCTTCTTATCCCACCAGTACTTTACATATCCGGAGTTCCAGGGAATTGGCTGATCATCCTGAACAGTCGTACCCTGATATTTGAACTCCGTTGGTGCACCATAAACCACTCCGATTGTCTGCCCGGCCCATCCCCCTCTAATTTTGTCTTTTAGAACAGCAACTGATAAAGTTGTATTCTTCTCAGATAAAATGCCGTCTGATTTTTTACTGCTGCCGGTGCTGCAGGATGTTGCACACACAAGAAGCATTAATAACGAACAAAATATATAGACTCTTTTCATTTGCTATTTGTATTTGATGCCTGATATACAGATAGTTCTGTTACAGAGGTAAATCCCGATACCTGTTTGGTATATTTGTTCCAGTGATCCTGAATAGCTGCATCGCCAATAATTCTGACTGCTTTTGTTGTTACTGGTTTAAATGTGATAACATATTCAACAAAGTGAGGCTGATAAAATACTACGTCGTTACCCGGAAGGGGTGGGCTTATTACAGTCTGTTCAACAGGCACCCATAAGCCGGATTCATCCATATATTGAACATTAAGAGATGTAAACCAGCCTCCGAATTCTTCCATGCCGCCTGTATGGAGGGCCACCATATTGATAGTGCGCGGTTCATTCCAGTGGTAACCATAATAATCTATTTTAGGCAGTTTTGTTTTTGCAGCAATACTATAGAAGACAGAACCAGGCCCGTTAACGATCCCATCTCGGATAACATCAACATTTTCAGCATACATTGATTTACCGAAAGTGTACCAGCATGAGTCGAGAACGTTAAAATTGACCTTTCTGACATTAGCTATTACCGAATCTGCTTCAGGGGCAATATTGACATTACGAACCAATAATGAGAAGTCGTGAATGACACTTTTCTTACCGTCATCAAGTTTTACAGAGATGGCATAACTGCCTGTTTTTAACGGAATGCCGGTGATATGTCCTTTGTCAAATTTTATTCCTTCAGGGAGAGCACCTTTAACAATAGTCCAGTTGTAGCTTTCATTACCCTGTGTGCTGAAGTAATAGTCAACGGGCTTGTTTATTTCAAGTAAAGGCATAGGTCCGATACCGAATTCAACGGGAGCGTTGAACACTGCCCGGGTATTAATTCTGAGCAGCTCTTTACCCGGCTTTCCGGAGACAGAACCTCCCTTCTCTTTTACCATCTGAACAGCCATTTCTACTGTACGGTTTATCATGTCGCTTATAGAGCCATCAGGCAGATCATATCGCGTTATATTTATATACCTGTCATTGAATGGTTTTGTCCATCCTTCTATAGGGATATACAGTTCTTTTGGTAAGGTGCTGAATCCATTGATAACGCCAAGCAGACCTGCAATAGTAGCAGCCTGGTTATCGGCATCAAATCCCATTGCGCATGAGAGATCAAGAGTTCTCTGAAAATTGCCGTTCCCATAGAGTAAAGCCAGAATACCGCAGGCACCGTTAAGGTTTGCATTCCAGATGGTCTTCGTCATATCCGGCTCATTGAAGTAATATTTTTGGGCCATCTCCTGTCTTGCTTTTTTCCAGTCGTCAGGATATTTGTCGTGTAAAGCGATCATGTCTCTGACAGTTGTCTCATAGCGTCCGTCCTTTGGCAATTCTGCAAGCCCCTTGTCGATAAGTTTCCGGATATCTTTTTCAAAAAATGCTGCCGAGTACATTGCGCCATACATTATAGTAGGTTCTACACCCCAGCTATCACTTGTAATGCGGGCAGCCCAGTCAGACTTTTCAGAAGCATACCTGATCATGCCGGGAGCAGTGTAAGACCATATTTCATTAATAAGCTGAGGGTCTATCTGAAACCAATGAGGATTAAGATCACGCTTACCGGTGAATGGAGGAGTATATCCAAAATGCATCAGACCCACGGCACCCCTGTTTGCCAGCCAGACCCTGTCTCTGATATGGTATAACCATGCATCCCTTAAATTGGCATAAGTAGGTTCAGGTCCATATTTCTCCATTGTAAGAAGATACATGTACTCAACATCGGTGTCATCATCTGAAAATGCCCCGTCATATTTTTTAAGTTTGTCGAGGTTTTTGGTATACCCGTAAGGCCATTTTTCAGGGCCAGGCTCATTTATATACTTATTTTCATGCGGAAGTCCGTAGATATTGCCAATCATCTGCCCTATCCATGCTCCGGCAATTTTATCCTTTAGCACTTCTATCGGGATTGTCTTGTAGCGGTCAGATTGCCCTGACACAATAGTGGCTGGCATTAATATGACAAATGCTGTGAGGATTAAGACTATAAGCAATTTTTTCATAGTCCGGTATTAATAATTCATGTTGTTTTGAACAAGGTTTGTATTTGTATTCAATACCGTCTGAGGTATCGGGAAGAGTTTATCGTTTGCAGATGTTGTACTTTTATTCCACCATGGATTTTCAAATGCTCCAAAACGTATTTGATCCTGACGGCGATGGCCCTCCCATGCAAATTCGCGACCCAGCTCGTCAAGTAGTTCGCCGGATGAGAGATCTGAAACGGTATATGGAGTAAGCCCTGCTCTTGTTCTTATCTTTTGCAACGAGGGATCGTCAATAAACTCATCTGCACGGCCAAGCCTCCAAAGAGCTTCAAGTTTGGTATAAAGCACATCGGCATATCTGAAGATAACGAAGTCGTTTTCCATATCATTTACATCATACTCAAGATTCTGCTGATATTCATATTTGCATACCCTGGCGCCTTCCCATGCTGTTCGGCTCCGGTAATTGGAAATAGACGGTGTATAGATGAACCTGGTTGTATCAGTTCCGCTTACGGTATAGATAGCTTTTCCGTCAGAATCATACTGTTGACCAAAAAGGAAAGATTTACGGCGAGCATCGGTATCGGAATATTTTGTGAAGAAGTTTGGGTCGCAAACAAATCCATCCCATGGTTCTCCAATAAAATTATAGGTTGCTTTACTTGAAGAGTTAAGAGTCAGAGTGTACCAATAAAAGTGATCTTTGGTATAGTTAGACTGCATTGGTATTACAAAGATGTTTTCTTTGGAAGACTCATTGTAGATCTTGAAATTTGTAAAATAGTCATCTTCAATTGAATAGGCATCAAGTGCTATAACCTTATTGCAGGCTTCAACTGCCTCGGAATATTTGGGTACACCAATCCATTCCTCAGCATTAAGATATATTTTGGCAAGAAGGGTATAAGCCATTCCTTTAGTTACACGCCCGTAATAGTCAGTGGAAGGCATTTCTTCAAGATTATCAATATCGGCAGTAATTTCAGTAACAAGGTAATCGTACATGAATTGTCTGTCTTTCTGGGGAGGGAGGCTTGTCTGGGTATAGTCTACAGAGAACGGCACATTGCCCCAGTTATCCATTGCCCAATAGTAGAAGAGGCATCTTAGCACCTTTATTTCTGCAATAATCTTATCCTTACCATCAAAGGTTATAGAAGAGTTTTCGGTTTCATAGAGGACTTCATTGCATCCGCTGATACCTTCATAAACATACTCCCAGGCAAGACGGTTTATTTTGTTTGTGGAGGTATAATTATGAGTATGAAGTTCATTCCATCGGCCTGCATCCCAGTATAAACCGTCAGAGCGTTGAGGTATAACAAGTTCATCAGAGGCACACTCATTTAGTGACCACAGGCATTGTTCTTCGGGATAAGGCTGGAGAAGTGTGTAAGCTCTTCCTGCGTTCATAAGTACAGCTTCTTCTGAGGTAAGAAAATCCTCAAGGAGAAGATCGGAATATACATGTTCCGAAAGATCGGTGCACGCCATAGATGTAGAGAGAATGATAGCACCTGTCAGTATAGGTATAATATATTTTTTCATGATAGTTCTGCTTTTATGGATTCTTAAAATGTTAGGTTTAATCCAAAAGTGACGGTTGTAGCCCATGGATAGTAAGAAAGACTCTCAATACCAGGCTCAAGTCCGCTAAGGCTCACTTCGGGGTTAAGCCCCTTATAACCTGTTATACAGAATACATCCTGAGCTGTAGCAGAAACCCTCATACCTGACACATATTTTGATTTTACCGGAATGTTATAACCTACTGAGATATTATCCATTTTTAAGAAGGTTCTGTTCTCGAGGTATTTTGATGAATATGTTGCATCACCAATAAAATCAGGATGTTCGTATTGTGTGTGAACGATGTTCTTTGTTCCAATAGTGGTCCAGTTTTCATAATAGAGTCTGTATGTATTAAGCACTTTTCCACCTATGTCTGATCTAAGAGCAAAACTCATGTCCCAGTTTTTATATTTGAATGAGTTACTCCAGCCAAGTGTTACTACAGGATATGCATTGCCTATTTTTTCCCAGTTGTCAACGCTAACCTGCCCTACGGGGTTCTGGTTTTTGAATTTATCATAACCATATTCATCAACGCCCTGCCATACAGGACCATAGAAAGTGCCAAGGCTTTGTCCCTCTTTTATTTTTTGTGTATATACGCATATAGCACCACCTACCCAGCCCATGTCTCTTGAAGTGGAAGCAAACTCATCGTTTGTGAATTTTTTGAGCTTGTTTTTATTTGAGCTTGCAGTAAGGGTAGTTGCCCATTCAAAATCCTTATTCTTTACAGCTACACCGGTAATTGTAAGTTCAATACCGCTATTGCTTATGCTGCCGAGGTTAGCAAATAATGTATTTGTAAGTTTTGGTGGTACTGAAACGGAATAGGAATAAAGAAGGTCCGTGCTTGACCTGTAATAAAGGTCAAGTGCACCGTAAACTCTGTCATTCAGCAATGAGAAATCAGCACCCATATTTAATTCCTGCTTTTTCTCCCATCTCAGGTCAGGGTTAGGATTTGATACGGGCTTATAACTATTAATCCATTCTCCGTTATAGAAGAATTTCCCGGCTATGCCTGTACGGATTAATGATTGATACGGATCAAAATCCTGGTTTCCGGTTACGCCATAACCCAGTCTCAGTTTAAGTGAATTAACCCATTGCAGGTTATCCATGAATGGTTCCTGATCAATTCGCCATCCCAAACTCACTGCCGGAAACCAACCCCATTTATGATTCTCGCCGAATTTTGAAGATCCTTCTCTTCTTAAAGAGAGAGATGCCATGTACTTTTGGTTATAATTGTACATCAACCGGCCAAAGAAGGAGATGAGTTTGCTCTGCTCCCTGTATGAGCCCATTTCTGCAGTACCGTCCCCAAGGGCAATACCTGCAGCAATATTATTTGTCATATAATCGTCAGAATCGAAACCTGTATTAATCATGTAAGAGCTGTTACTGTTTGATTCCTGGTATGAGTAGCCTGCCAATGCCTGTAAATTGTGTTTGTCTAAAGTTTTAGTATAATTGACGGTACTTTCATACTGAACCTTCCCATATCTGGCGTTATCAATCTCGGCTTCACCTTTCTTTCCGATTATTGTAGGATAATATCTCTTTTTGTATGATGTCTCATTGTTCATTTCCTGCTCAGAGGAGATAAAGTTTACCCATTTGAGATCTTTTGTAATAAAAAGTGTTGCCCTGATATTTGCTCCTACTTCATCTGTTTTCCCCTTTTTTATTCTCTCCTTTAGCATTGCTACCGGGTTATAGTAATCTAATGCCGATATATTTGAATAACCGCCATACTCGGTATTTGTCGGATCATAAGCCGATTCAGTAGGATTCTGAATGAATGCCTGATAAAAAAGGTCATAATTTGCAGGAGAATAATTTCTTGAGCTATAGGTAAGGTTACCATCTAGTTCGAGTTTATCATCCAATGTCAGTTGTTTAATGTTTGTTTTAATAAGAATCCTGTCTGAATAATTGTTTTTAAGCAATCCTTCATTCTGATCAAGGGCAAAAACCGTACGGTGAGAAAATTTTTCATTTCCGCCTGAAATAGCAAAGTTATGTCGGTTGCTTATAGGCATGTTACGTGTGATTTCCTTAAACCAGTTTGTGCTGCTGCCGTATAAGTTTCCTTCGGCTTTATCAGTAGCATAATTTTCTAATGCGTATTCAAATTCTTTTGCATTTAAGTTTTTTATCCACCGTGGGTTTACCTGTGCTGATACCTGACTTGAGTATTCAATAAGACTTCTGCCGGCTTTGGCTCTTTTAGTAGTTATAATTATTACTCCGTTTGTGCCTCTTGTACCATAAATAGCTGCAGCAGAGCCATCTTTAAGTATGTCCATTGATTCAACCTCTTCAAAATTGATGTTCTTAAGATCGCCACCTGCTACGCCATCTATTATTAAAAGAGGTCCCTGTCCTGATGTCAGAGTATTTGTTCCGCGAAGAATTATTTCATAACTGGACAGAGGGTCGCCTCCGTCAGGTTTGGCAATTGAGAGACCGGCAACTTTACCCTGAAGAAGTCCTACAGGGTCGGTATATGATCCTTTGTTAAAGTCATCGCTTTTAAGTGAAGAAATAGATCCTGTAACTTCCTTTTTTGTAGTGGAACCATATCCAATAACTACAATCTCATCAAGCGTTTCTGTTGATTCTTTCATCTTAATATCAAGGTTTATCGGACCAGTGATATTAAATTCATCGGGCTTGTATCCTATATATGTAAACACCAGAGTTGAACCCGCAGGGCAATTAAGTGAAAAATGTCCATCCGGATCAGTTTGGGTGCCCGTATAAGAGCCTTTAATAGTGACAATAACTCCCGGAAGGGGCAGGTTTGTTTTTTCCTCAGTGACTATTCCGGTTACAGTCACATTTTGTTGAGCCTGACCCCACAGACTGGTCATTTGTAAAGCCGACACGACAATAATAACTGTCAGCTTAAAAAACAGCCTTGAAAGTGAGCAGTTTTGTTTAGGTTTCATGTTTTTCCCCCGTTTTGTTTGAGTCTATATGAGAGTTGATAATTCTTTTCTATATGGTATTGAGGACTGAGCCCCCATTCTTGTTACAGTGATAGCAGATGCTCTGGATGCCATTTTAACGGCGTCCTGAACAGATAAGCCTTCTGAAAACCCTACGCAAAAAGCGCCGCAGAATGTATCACCTGCAGCAGTTGTGTCAACAGCATCTACATGAGTTGCTTCGACTATATGGTAGTTGTTGCCCTCTTTGATAAAAGCACCCATAGAGCCAAGCGTGATTACCACTATGTTCACACCCTTTGAGCTGATTATATCGGCTGCCTGCCTGGCGCTCTCCCATTCTGTAACCTTAACTCCGGAGAGAATCTCGGCTTCATTTTTATTTGGTGTTATCATATACAGGCGGCTTAAAAGCTTGTCAGATAAGGCTCTCGCTGGAGCCGGATTGAGAATAACAGGTATCTTGCTTTCCATTGCAAGTTCAGCTACCTTTTCAACGGTTTCCATAGGTATCTCCAGTTGCATTAAAATCAGACTGCCGCTTCGTATTTCTTCAGCAGCACTTTCAATTTCAGCGGGTGTTAAATTTGCATTTGCTCCCGGAGCAACAACAATACAATTCTCGCCAAAAGAATCAACAGTAATCAGAGCTACACCAGAAGGATTTGTAGGATCTGAAAATATAAAATCGGTATTTATTCCTTCTGAATTATACAACTCTATTGATTGTTCCCCAAAGATGTCGTTTCCGGTTTTTGAAATAAGTGTAACTGCTCCTCCTAAGCGTGCGGCTGCTACTGCCTGGTTTGCGCCTTTCCCTCCAGGGTTCATCAGGAATGTACCGCCTATTACCGTTTCTCCCGGAATCGGAAGCCTTTCGGCTTTTATTACCATATCTGTATTACAACTTCCAACAACTATTATTTTTCTGTTTTGCATGAGATTCTTTTTAAATGTGTCTTGCACAAATATAGAAGCACTAGTTTTTAAAAAATGTCCAAAAAATCAAAAAAATAGTAAATCCAAATATGTGACATTAAAAAATAGAAAAAATTAAATAATTGATATATAGATATTATTTAATGTTTTTTAACATCACAATATTGAGGAAATGTGATATTTATAATAGATATTTTTTAATTTGCATGTCGATCTTAAAAAACCTTAAAAGCCCCGGAAATGATAAAATCAGACTCTTTATTGCTACTTATTAATTCGATGTCAAAATCAGAAAAAAGAGCATTCGTCTCGCAAACAGAGAAGAACTCATTTCAACCAGGCTATATGTTTTTATATAGCCTGGTGATTCACAATAAAAGCATAACAGCATCTTCCCTCAAACAACAATTTCTGTCTTCCCATCCAAAAGCCTCTTACGATACCACTGTAAAATATTTATACAAACTTATCCTTGATGTTCTTCTTGAATTGCGCGAAGAACAGGATAGCTATTTTACCCTCTTTAACAAAATTCTTAAGGCCAGGGTATTATTTGAGAAATCACTTTATGAAGAATGTTTTGATATACTTGGTAAAGTAGCTGTAAATGCAAAAAAGAGCGAAAATTATATTGCACTTTACCTTGCTTCAAGACTTGAACTTGATTATCTTCTTACTCTTAATTTACCGGAAATAAGTGAGAAAACACTTTTAAATAAACATTTTCACATTAATGAAACAATAAGAATTATCCAGAAACTAAACCAGCAATCTTCATTATATGAGCTGCTTAAGCATCGCTTAATTTATAAGGGAAGCATAAGAACCGAGAAACAAAAAGCGGAATTAAATGATCTTGTTGTAAGTGAGCTCAGCCTTTCTGCTTCCTCAAACCTTGAGAATTTTGAGATAAAGAAACTTCACCAGCTTTTCCAGGCAAATTATCTGATAAGCGTAGGTGATTATAAATCAGCAGTAAGATCTTTTCAGGTGCTTAATAAATTATTTGAATCTCATCTGGACCAATTATCAACTCCTCCCATTTATTACCTTTTAAATCTCGAAGGTGTACTGGAAAGTATGAGAAGCATAGGCAAATATGATAACATGGAATACTTTATAAATCAGTTGAGGTTGATAAAGAGTCCATCAGTTAATTTTCAGGCAAATGTTACGAGCCTTATTTTTATTTATGAAATTATCTGCAATCTTGAGCAGGGTAATTTTACGGCTTGTGCACAAATAATGACAGAATCTTATCAGATAAATAATGAAAACATGAATATGCTTACTATTCAAAGAAGGGCAGAGTTTTGTATTTATTCTACTCTGGCATGGTTTGTCCTCAAGGAATATCGTAAAGCACGTAAGGCGTTGAATCAATTGTATATATTGGGGAACAAAAATTATAACAGACCTTTGAACAGGACAATACGACTTATTAATCTGATGATGCTCTATGAACTTAAAGACAATGATCTTATAAAATATGAATCGAGATCAATTCGCCGCGATATGAATGGACTTGAATCAGGATATCGTATAGAACGATGTATGCTTGGTTTTGTAAACATAAGAAACTTTCCAGTTACCCCTGCTGGCAGAGAAAAGCTCTGGAGTAAAATGGAGCCGGAGCTTGATAAAATACGTAATGATACCTATGAACGACAGGTACTTAGAGTATTTGATTTTACTGCATGGATTGAAAGTAAAATTAGACGTACCTCTCTTTCAGAGATAATGAAAGAAAGTAAAACCAGACGTCTTTCTATAAAAATAATGAATTGATCCTGAGGTGAATGTTATTATTGAGATTTAAAATTGTTGTTTTTCAGTACATTCAGACCCCTTCTCATGTATGTTCCGGGTGGCGTAATATATTTGATTAGTTAAAAGTTCATAAAGTTCAAAAGTCATAAGATTATTAGAATGAGTGGCTATAATGTATTGAACTTCATCACTGATACCAGATAACTAAACAATTGGTATGATAATTGTTTATATTTGCAGTTGTTTAAAAAGATTTGTCGTGAAAAAAGTTACAGTTGTTTTAGGAATAACTTTCTTACTTATATATACCACCGGCCTTACTTCATGTGAGAAAGCCAAAGTGACTCCCGGAGATCCGGTGGCAATACTCCTTACCGAAAAGCAGAAAGAGGTTGTTGACTCTGCCAATAACTTTGCTTTCAACCTGTTCAGACCAATAATTACGGGTACAAAAAGTGCTGAAAACATAATGATTTCTCCATTCAGTATATCCAGCGCCCTGTCAATGACACTTAACGGTGCCGGCGGAGAGACTTATGATGCTATGGCCAAAGCGCTTTCACTTGATGATAAGACTCTAAGCGAGATAAACGACGCTTATTTTAAACTTATGTCTGACATGGTCTCTGTTGACGACAGGGTTGTAATAAATATTGCAAATTCGGTATGGGTAGAAAATAGTTTTACCGTGAAAGAGGGGTTTATGCAGGCTCTTGAGACCTACTTTGATGCTGAAGCAAAGTCATTTGACATAAATGATGCAGGAGCTGCTACAGACATTAATTCATGGATTGAGAGCAAGACAAACGGCAAAATAAAAAACATGATGAGCTCTTTGGATCCAGCTACCGTAATGCTTCTCATTAATGCTGTTTATTTTAACGGAAAATGGAGAGACAAATTTGATAAGGCTGGTACAAGTAACAGACCTTTTTACCTGAGCTCGGGTGCTTCAAAGGATGTACCCACGATGTATAATGAGACAGACCTTGCCGTATTGCATCGCGATAATGCTACAATTGTAGACATTCCTTACGGACAGGGTAACTATACAATGGTTGTGGCATTACCTGATGAAGGTGTTACCCCGGCCGACATTGCAGGATCACTTGATGCGGTTAAATGGCAGGAGTGGACAACGGCAATTGAAAATGCCGGTACTCATATACAGCTTTATTTACCTAAATTTAAGTATGAATATAAGCGGTCGCTTGTAAATGATCTTACAACAATGGGGATGGGGATTGCCTTTACTGATAATGCTGATTTCAGTAATATCTCAGACGAGTCACTGAAAATATTTGATGTAATGCATCAGACTTATATTGCAACTGACGAAGAGGGAACCGAGGCTGCTGCTGCTACTGTAGTTGTAGTGGGTACAACATCAGCCAATCCAAGCACAACGGTTATTAACATTAACAGGCCGTTTCTTTATTTCATAAGGGAGATATATACAGGAACGATCGTATTCATGGGTGTTGTGGAAGACCCATCGGCATCGTAAGCCATAATAACGAGTATAAAATCAAAAGCCCTGCAGATTATCCCTGCGGGGCTTTTGAT
>JGI20214J51088_10001980_pt1 | contig 13855 bp, 8 predicted proteins | sample WetSurMetagenome_FD_51088 | JGI IMG/M metagenome (IMG submission 51088) | reverse complement strand
ACCGATATTAAAAATATTATTTTGAATTTCGGCGGAAAAGAAAGAGTGTCGAGAGTCGAACTCGGAGAAATGCTTTGCGAAATCGCCGGATTTGATAAAAACCTGATTGAAAAAATCAGTATGAATGACATCCCCGGTTTTCCTGCGGTAGCGGATGTATCGCTTAATACGGAAAAACTTCAATCATTCGGATTCAAACAAAAAACACTGGAAGAAGCAATATTTCAAATAACAGATANCAAATAACAAATATTAAAAAACACTTTATTGTTATAAATCGATATCTAATTTTTTTATTTTTTTCTGTTATCCGTTATCTATTATTTGTTATCCGTTATCTATTATTTGTTATTTGTTATCTGTTATTTGCAATTTGTTATTTGATTAAAATCATTTTCTTTGTATCTATTTTCGTTCCGTTTACGAAAAGAGAATAAAAATACATTCCCGATGAATAACTTTCTCCGTAGAAAGTTAAATCGTAATTTCCGGAAGAGAAATTCTTGTTTACTAAAGTTGAAATTTCTTTTCCTAATATATCATAAACCTTTAAAGTAACGAATCCTTTTTCTTTTATACTAAACTGAATTCTTGTATTCGGATTAAATGGATTCGGAAAGTTTTGATATAATTCGTGTTTATTTGGAATACTATTATAATTATTTGATATTCCTGTAATCATACCAAGTATTTCCCACGTTCCTCTACCGTGTGTGCCAAGCCGGATTTTCCCGGATGCTTCGTTATAATCGAGATGAATTGCAACTGTATTAGGCAATCCGTTTGCAAGCTCAACCCACTTTGTTCCGTAATTGTATGTAACAAAAACTCCCACATCTGTTGCCACAAGATATATGCTTGTCGAATAACCCGGATAGTAAATTAAAATATCATTAATTGGAGTATCGGGCAGGTCACCACTGATATTAATCCAGTTTTCACCACTGTTAGTTGTTTTGTAAACTTTACCTGCACCAAAACCGGAAAAGGTAACAAAAGCAATGTTTGAAGAATCCGGATGGAAATATACACTTGTTATAGTTCTACTCGGCATTCCATTGGAGACTTGTTTAAAATTATAACCGCCATCATCAGAATAAAATAATGTACTGCCGGATGATGCATACATAAATCGCGGATTTTTTTTACTAATAGCCATCTCCCTTATCGTTCCGTTTGTTCCGGTTGATATTGCTTTCCAGCTTGCCGCATTATCTGTAGTTATAAAAACCTGTTGACGGGCAGTATAGAATATTCCAAGTGAATCCGGATGTGAAATAATAGGACCAATCCACGAACCGGTTCCCGATAAACCGTTTGTTGCACCCGACCACGATGTGCCGTTATTGGTTGAGCGAAATACTCCGTTATTTTGTGTTTCCCCTAATATATAATTTGAGTTTTGTTTGCTAAAACATACTTCTCCGCCATCGCCACTATAAGCCGCTGTCCAGTTAAGCGAGCCGGTTGTTCTTTGCGTTCCGTTATCTTGCGTTCCACCCATAAGGTGATTTGGATTAGAGGGGTCGGAAGTCATTCTGTAAAATTGAGTTAAAGTCAAATCTGTATTTAAATTCATCCAGCTTGAACCTTTGTCATTGGACTTCCATACTCCGCCATCATTTACACATATTATTTTATTTGAATCGGTTGGATGAAAATCCATATTATGCTGGTCAACGTGAACACCTCCGCTTGTAGAAATATTTTGGAAACTGTCTCCTCCGTCGGTTGTTCTAAAAATATAAATTGTACCAACATATGCATAATTTGGGTTATACGGACTTACATGCATATAAAAATCATACCATGCCTGTCCTCCGGAAAAATTAAATTCCGGAACAAGTTGCGTGAAATTATTTCCTCCGTCTTTAGATTTATATACTGTAACAGTGCCGGAAGAATTATATACCGATGCATAAAAAATATTCGGTGAAGATTTACACATTGCAAAGTGATTTCTTGTTCCAAAAGTAATTCCTGTTCCAATTTCCTTGGGAAAAGTCGCACCTCCATCATAGGAAATTCTCATATTTTGACCACTACCTATAGCATAAGCAGTGTCTCCGGTTAAAGAAAATAAAACGTCATCACATCTTCCGCTCCTTACCTGGTACCAGTTCATCCCCGAATCTGTGCTTCGGTATATTCCACTTGTTCCCAGAGCCGCTAATAATTCATTTCTGTGATCGGGTCTTAAAATTAAACGAGAAAAATAAGTGGAGTTTGGTAGACCATTTTTATAGTTTATCCACGTTTCCCCATTGTCTTTTGATTTCAATAAACCTCTGCCATAGTAAGATGCCGCACTATACGTAGCTTCACCGGTTCCATAATATATTACTTTTTTTCCGTTATTAATGTCAATTGCAATTGCACCTGTTGAGAGAGAGACTTCATAATCTGTTTTGGGTGTCCAATTCAATCCACCGTTTGTAGATTTCCAGATTCCGCCAAATGCCGCACCTATATAAATAATATCGGGATTTGAGGGGTCATATTTTACCGATGTTATTCTTGAAGATATGTTCCCGTATGAAAAATAATACCCCGGAGTTGGTCCGAGGTTTACCCATGTAATCGAATTATCAAAGTAATTACCATATTTATCGTTCAATTGCTTTTTTTGATTATATGCATTCTGGTATGCATCCTCCGGAATGTAATTGTATGGGTACATTCTTTGTTCATAAAACCATCTTTCCCTATTGAAAGCATTTTTCTTTATATTATAACTGTCAACATTATCGTAAGGATTATCTTTAATAAATAAATCTTGCGAGTATATAAAAGAAGCAATTAAAGAAATAACAATTAGAAATATTTTTTTCATAATATTATTATTAATTAATATTAATTTAACTTAAAAATTAATTAAATTAAATAAAAATAGTATTTAAAAAAATTCGATAAACAATGAAATGCTTAATTTTATGTTATTTTTATATATTATAAGGTTTATGAATGGAAATGCAATTATAAGTAGAAGCGTTATTTCACCAGCATCATACTCTTCACTTCCGAAGCTTTATCCGTTATTAACCTGTAATAATATACACCGCTGGATAATGGATATTTGGAAACAGTAAATGGAAAGGAATATTTTCCCGATTTTTGATACTCATTTACAAGATTGGTGATTAACTTTCCTTCTACATCATATATATCGAGATTAACATAAGTATTATATTTTAACGAATAACTGATTATCGTATATGGATTAAATGGGTTCGGATAATTTTGATAGAGTTCATATTGCACAGGTGTCGTATTGTTATTTATTCCAATTTGCTGTCTAATATAAATTATTTTATTAGCAACCCAACGCCAGCTTCCTGTATAACCAATATTTACGGTAGCGAATAAAGTATCCGAGCCAACATAATTTGGAGCAACATATAAAAAATTCAACGATATTGAATTGGAGATTGCAATCGGGTTTTTATGTGTTAATTCGCTGTTAAGAATTTTCAAATATCCACCTGAACCTAACGTGTCGAGTAAACCGTTAAATGCGGCAATATCTACTCCTCCCGAACCGGAACTCGACCTGATAATTGTTAGCGTGTATTGTACGGACTGACCTTTTATTACTGTATCAGGTCCTGAAAAAAAAGCAGAATTTAGCGAACCAAATGTGTGGCAACTTCCACAACCGGAGCTATTCGATTTTTTTGTTCTTTGAGAAATTCCCGTAGGCCAGGAATGACTATTAATTGGGTATAAAAATAATAAAATTAAAATGATTAAGATACTTTTAATGAAATACTTTTTCATATGAAAATTTTATAAAAAATAATATATTTTTTATAAAAAAAGAAGACCTTTATTAATGAATTAATAAGGGTCTAATTATTAATGACTTCTCGATTATTAAATACTTTATTCTTAAGTAATTATTTAAAAAATCAGATATTATTATTATAGAACGCCGAGTTTTATACCGGCAAAATATGTTCTTGGTGTAAATGGTCCGTAAACATAAGCCGCATCTCTGTATTCACCTTTATCAAAATCTTTTTGAAAACTATTGAAAATATTCTCTACTCCTGAATAAAGTTCTATAGAATAATTATCCGTTACCTTTAGATTATAAGAAATTTTCATATTAAGAGAGAAAAAATTTTCGGTGGTTTCGAGTTTATCTGATGGAATATATCCTGCAAAATGAGGAATAAGCATAGAACCCGTGTATATTCCCGTAAATGCAACCGATAACAGTTTTATTGGATTTAATGAGAGTGATATGTAACCATAATTATTGGGGGAGCGTAAAATTCTATCCACGAGTGATACGGTTGTATCTTCGCTCCATTGATACGGGGTTTCATATTCGCTCTTTTGAATTGTGAAACCTGCCTGTAAATTTATCCATCTTGTTGGTACTATTCTCAATTCCAGATTTATTCCCTGCACTTTAGCACCCGGACCGTTTCTTCTTTCAAGTATTATATTCGAAGAGGAATCTCTTCCCGTTTCCTGCAGGACAAATGCATCTTTTAGCTTTGTATAAAATCCTTCAACTAAGAAATCGAATTTAACATTTCCGATTGTTTTAATAATATCGAAAGAACCGCTAATGCTTTGGGAGTATTCAGGTTTTAAATCAGGATTCAGTCTCATTAAGACGACATTGCCTCCAACTGCCGTTACGTGCAGGTCTTCGTCAAAAGTTTGAGGTGGTCTGTAGCCGGTAGAATAGCTTAATCTAAATGTATAGTCATTAAAAAGTGTATAGCGGACATTTGCCCTGGGACTGAAAATAAAATTTTCGATTAAATTGTGTTTATCAGCTCTTATTCCAATCAATAAAGATANATTTTTATCTTTCCATTCGTTTTGAATAAATGCTCCGCCTATATTTGCTTTTTGGTCTATTATTCTTCCGTAGCCGAGCATTTTATCGGTTAATTTGCTGTAATTATATTCAAACCCGGTTGTGAATTCCGACGATAAAAAAATAAATTTTTTAAAATAGTTCATAAACTGGACTCCACTAACCGCAGTAATATCATCGGTTTTTCCGTAAGCATTCGGGTCCTTTCCGGCACCGTAATAGCTATCCCTGTTTATTGATTGTAAAGAGCTATAAATATTTAATTTTCTTGTTAAGTCTCTATTAAAAATTAAAAAATTAAATCCTCCTCCATTAATTGTGTAGTCTGTCTGTTCGGTTATATCGGTTTGGTCAGGGGGCAAATCAAAAAGATTTCCGCCTCTCCTGAATTCTTTTATGTGATGGTATTCAAGGGAGAGCTTACTATACATTGATGTTTTGTAATAACTTCTTAGTCCGAAGGTAGTTTGGTCAATTTTTCCAAGTTCGGAAAAATCATCTTCGTTATAATAATATGGTTTTCTATCTCTTACCGTTCCGAATATTGTTAACCCTGCTTTCCTATCATCTGTTACTAAGGCACCATTAAATTGAAATGTATTATCGGGAGTTTTTCCTTCTAAAGTGGAAAAATTATTACTAATCGAAAAAGAATTATATAAAGGTTCTTTTGTAATAATGTTTATAGTTCCGGCAATAGCATTAGAACCAAAAAGTGCCGAACCGCCTCCCCTCATTATTTCCACTCTCTCAATCATACTTGTTGGTATTTGTTCGATGCCATATACTCCTGCAAGTGTACTGAAAATAGGTCTGCTGTCTATTAATATTTGCGAATAAGGACCTTCAAGCCCGTTTATTCTTACCTGTTGAAATCCGCAATTCTGGCAATTATTTTCAACCCTTAAACCCGGTTGGTAGTTTAAAGATTGGGAAAGGCAAAATGAATTTGTGTTCTCCATTAATTCGGGTGTGATTAGATTTACTATTACCGGTGTCTCATTTCTGTTCGTTTCATTTCGATTTGCAGTTACTACTACTTCCTCTGTCATTAGAACATCTTCAACGAGCTCAAAATTTATTTCAATTGATTGATTCTTTGAAAGAGTAATTTCTTTTTCGGATGCTTTATGCCCCAATCCTGATGCCTTTATAATATATTTTCCCATTGGAATGTTTTTTATAAAATAATGACCCGTGTTATCGCTTGCGGTAGCAATTGTGGTTCCTTTTATTTCGATTGTTATATACGGAATATGTTCTTTTGTTTCGGTATTAATTGTATGACCAAAAATATTTGCATCTGTTTTTCCCTGGGAAAAAGCTGATATTGCAAATACAAATATTATGCAAAATGCATTTATAAATCTCATATAAATTGTATTTTTTTAAGTTTTTAAAATTCTGGACCTTTTACTTGCATTACTGTTTATGGAATTAAAATTATACGGAAGGTGCCCTAATGGGATTTGTAATAAGTAATAATATCTTATACTTAATAAATATTATTTTTATTAAATATTCTATTTTCAAATAGAATAAAATAAATAAAAGTGAAAAAAATACCGTTAAAAATAAACGAAAATTATTTTCGATGTGTTTAATAAAAATAAAATCTTCTTTTGAATGATTATGTGGCTTATCTTTCGAATAAGGATGAGAATGATTAATAATCTTCCCGTTAATAATATGGTTATGGTAAAAATATATATTTGAAATATTATATCCACCTAAGGCGATAAATAGAAATATTATTATAGATATTTTTAAGGAATATATTTCGAAATAAGATTTTTCCATTTAGTTGGTTATACGATATTCATTTTTTAAAAATGATTTTGTAAATCATTTTATTCAAAAATAAGGGAAATAATGAAAAATAAAAATCGCTAATAGTGAGTAGTCTTTTAATTGTATATCCCTGATTTAAGGGAGATAATAGAAATGATAACGAAATTCTATTATTAAATGTTAATAATTTTATTTATAACTGCGAAAAGTGTTAGTCCTGATACTGTTTTTATCCCGGTTTTATGTGATATATTTTTGCGATGGGTTATAACTGTGTGAGTACTTATCTTTAACTTATACGCAATCTCTTTATTTGAATTTCCTTCGGTTAATAATTTTAAAACTTCTATTTCTCTATCTGTTAAATATTCTTTCTTGAAATTTTTTAAAGAATCCTTTTTTCTATCGCTTACTGTATTAATTGTTTTGATAACGACTTCAGGCAGGTCGTCTACATAAATTAAACTATCGAATTGTTCCGTAATTTCTTTATTATAAAAAGAGTATATCAGACCAATCCATATCGTACTGTTATATATTTTTTTAAGAGAACTGAATTCTTTTCGGTTGTACTGAATAAATGATGGATTAATAATAATAATATCGAAATTATAACCTTTGTCTTTAAGCTTGGTCATCTCTATAAGGGAGTATACAATTTCTATTTTGATTTTATTTATTGATTTTTCGAGTAATTCAGATAGTCCATTATTAACAAAATAAGAGGAATCGGCGATTAATATATTTATTGTTTTTTCTCGCATTTATTTCTTTAAATCTGTCTCTAATTTTTCTACNAAGGGAATAAGAATAACTTCCTCTATTTTCGAATGTATATTTAGGTCGTATTCGAGTTCGTATAAATTAATAAGNAATTCCCTTCGATTTTTATGCGTTTTACCTGCAGGTAAATATTTTAATAATAAATTTTTCAAGTCCAAAAGTTTTTCCTCTATATCATCGTGGTGCTTGCTATAGTCTTTAATGGAGTAATTACTTCTAATTATTTGTTGAACGAACAGTTCTTTAATATAAGGGAATGCAATTTCATCCTCGTATTTAAGATGTTGAATTACTTCTTTGTAATATTCCCTAAAATATTTTTCTATCATTAATGCTATTTTTTTATCAATCGTTTTATTAAGTTTTTTAATTAGTCTTTCTATTTTTGGGAACTTATCTCTTATATAATACTGATGACTATTTTTTAAAAACATAATTATGCTGTTTATATCATCGAATAAAAAAGTGTTTAATGAGATGGGTAAGATTCCTTTATATAAATTCACAAAAGAAATGAACAAATTTCCCGTAAGTTTATTTTCTCTGCATATATCTTTTATACTTTTTTCGTCTAATGTATTATTTATTTGAAAATGCTGAAGAAGCAGTAACATATACGGATTTTCATTAATTACGTCTGCTATTTTAGCATTCGGGAATATTTTGAATTTATTCCAATTAATCATTTCTAATTTATTTTTAATATGTTTATTTATTAATTTCATCTTTGCTAAACTTAAAATATTAATTTAAATTGAAATATTACAGTCAATATTAGTTTGGATAAGTGATTTAATACTATAAAAAGAAAGCCAACCCGGAGGAGGTCGGCTTTCGAGGAAGTTATGGATTGTTATGAAAAAGTTATTTGATATTTATAACATTATTTATATTAATAAGTTCCCGGTATTGATAAAATAATTATTTTTATATTTTTTAATTTTTTTATTTATTGTATTTTCAATAATTATTTTATATATGAAACTCACAACAAAGATTAATATTTACATCATTTTCGTTTGTATTGTTGTAATTTCAATAGTAAAATATCAATCTGATAAGCAAGAAGAATATATTGATTTTTTTGCTAAAAAAATTATCGAGCATAAAGAAGAGTTATTCGATGTAATAACACAATTAAAAGGGGAACCTTTTAAGCGAATAATCGAAGAAAATTCTTTATGGGACGATATGATGAGATATATCGAAACAAAAGACCCAAAATGGGCAATTGAAAATATAAACACATTACAAGAAATTCATAAAGCTAATTGTGTCTGGTTATACGATGCACGGGAAGAGTTAATACATTCGGTGCAAAACATCAACGATACTTCTTTTACCAGGCTACTTTTACCGGCTAATTCTATAACAGCATTATTTAAAGAAAATAAGTTTCCTCATTTTTTCATTAAATCTAAAAACGGGTTGGTAGAAGTCTATGGTGCATCGATACATCCTACAAATGATTTTGAAAGAAAAGTACCATCTGCCGGATATTTTTTTGTTGGAATATTATGGGATGAAGAGTATATAAAAGAAATTGAAAAAAATATGAATTGTTCTGTGAATGTTTTATTTCCCGGNGATAAAGATACCGTAAACAACAATCCTGCAATAAAAACGTTTTCAAAAATAATTTACTATCCGTTAGATAAAAAAGAAATTGCTAAAGTAATCGTATCGAAAAATGTTTCCGCCCTGTTGAATATGGAGCACATACCTAAAAAAATATTTGGAGGGATATTAGTATTATTTGCATTCTTTATTTTAATTACCGGGTTTATGTTCTGGGTATGGATTGTAATACCGCTTAGAAAAATATCGGATTCCTTGAACTATAGCGATGCCAAATATATTGAAAAAGTAGTTAAAGATAAAAGTGTTTTTGGGAATATTGCAAAAATGGTAATAGAATTCTTTAGGCAAAAGAAGGAAATCGAAAGTAGTGAAAAAAAATTCAAAGATATGTTTGAAAATCACAGCGCTGTGATGTTATTAATAGACCCTATTACCGGAAACATTGTNGATGCTAACAGATCTTCGGAAGAGTTTTATAAATACAACTACGATAAGTTGATTTCGATGAATATTNGTGATATCGATATTCANTCTAAAGAAGATTTAAAGATTGAATTGGGGAAATCCTCAAATAGTGATAATAATTATTTTGTGTACAAGCATAAACTGGCGGATGGAAAAATAAGAGATGTTGAAGTATATAGCAAGCCTATTATAGTAAACGATAAAAAAGTATTGTTTTTAATAGTTCACGATATTACCGAAAGAAAAATAGCGGAAAAAGATTTAGTGGAAACAAAAAACCATGCAGAGAAAGAGGCGTTAATGAAAGCCCAGTTTCTTTCTAACATGAGCCATGAAATCAGAACCCCGCTTAATGCAATAATTGGTTTAAGTAATTTGATGATAAATGAAACTGACTTAGATGAAACGAAACGTGAAAACCTTAAAGCAATAAAATTTTCGGCTGATCATTTACATGCTATAATAAATGACATTCTTGATTTTTCTAAAATTGAAGCGGGAAAAGTCACACTGGAAAAAATCGATTTTAATGTAAGAGAATTAGTTACTAATGCAGTAAAGACTCTTGAATTGCAAGCAAAAGAAAAAAATCTGTATTTAAAAGCTACTTTTGGCGATAAAATTCCCGAAGTCTTAATAGGTGATCCCGTAAGATTAAATCAAATTATAATAAACCTTGTCGGTAATGCTGTCAAGTTTACTGAAGTAGGAGGAGTGGAAGTTAAAGTCGAAATAAATAAAAATGTAAACGGAAAGATATTTTTAAACTTTAAAGTTTGTGATACGGGAATAGGTTTATCGGCAAAAAGAATTGAAACTATTTTTGAAAGTTTTACACAGGCATATGTTGATACAACAAGGAAATACGGTGGAACAGGATTAGGATTGGCAATCACTAAAAAATTAGTCGAACTGTATGGTGGGGAAGTGAAAGTGGAAAGCGAAGTCGGAAAAGGTTCAACCTTTAGTTTCAATACGGCTTTCGGTATTAGTGAAAGAAAAATTTTAAAACCCACAGAAAAACCTATTAAATATTCAGATAATTTATCAGGAATAAAACTTCTTCTTGCAGAAGATAATGCGGTAAATCAATTTTTCGCAAAGCAACTTTTTTCGAAATGGGAAATTAATTTTGATGTTGCTAATAACGGATTGGAAGCTGTAGCTTTCTTGAAAAAAAATGATTACGATATTGTATTACTCGATCTACAAATGCCTGAAATGAACGGATTTGAAGTCGTTGAGTTTATCAGGAATAAGGATTCTGAAATAAAAAATCATGATATACCCGTAATAGCTTTAACAGCAGATATTTCTCCGGATACAAAAGCAAATGTATTCTCGAGCGGAATGGATGATTTTGTCCTTAAACCGTTCGAACAGCGTGAGTTGTGTAGTAAAATTTCAAAATTTATTAACAGGTAAAAAAGAACTTTACAAACCGAACGAAAACACGATAAAGAAATTTTTTCCTTGCTTGAATTTATTTAATCTCCATCCGAAATTCATTCTTGCAACTTCCAGAATCCGGTCGATTGCAAATCCCGCCTCCATAAATATTCCATCGGTTGTGGATGTTTCGTATGGATATTTAGATAAGGACAATAAGTTAGAATTACTAATATCGCTTCTGCCCGCATTAAAAAATGCGACTAAATCGAGACCTTTAATATATGGAATACCGCTCCAGAGAAATCTCCCGAAATTATTTTCAAGGTTAAGATATAACAGTTTGTCCCCAAGATATTCATTATAATCCATTACTATAAATGCTAAATTTTCCGGCTCAGTACTGATATGAGTTTGAAAATACGCTAAGTCCTGGTATGGTGCTATGCCGTTGATATAAACTCCTCCAAACCTATATTTCAAATTTATAAAGGAATTAAATCTATTCTGTCCGAAGAAATTAAAACTGTATCTTCTGTTTTCGAATGTGCTTAGCAAATCTTTTCCTGAATAATCATATCTTAATGATAATCTTGGGTACTCGGTTATTCTGAATTTCGATATTTCTCCATCGCCCCAATCGATACCCCGGTAAGAATTCGGGTCAATTCTTAATTCAAAACCAATTGTTCTTTTAAATTCATTGTAAATCAATGGGTTATCCGGGTAATTTTGTGATTTCCTTAAGAAACTATAATCTGAATTTTTATATGCCGAAGATTGCTTCTCCTGTGAATAGTTTAAACCGAATCTAAGCTGTGGTATAATGGATTTTTTTATGCTTAAAGAATAACCGTTTCCGTAATAATAATTGAACTTATCCTTTTTGTAAAATAGTGTATAAAAATTATTATCGAGTATTCTTAATTGCGATTTGCCCGGTAAAAATATTCCATTAAGATTATTAAATACTCTGCCACTGATTTGTAAACTTTTATCATTTAATAATTTTATTTGTGAATATATATCATATTTTGTTTTTTTATCACCAAATCCATATCCTACGAAAGATTCAAAATATAATTTTCCAAAATCTCTATTATAATTTGCATTTATTCCTATTTGGTGTCCGGAAACACGATTGAAGCTATATGCATCGAGAAGGCTTATATTGAAATTTTTACCAAATTGCAGAGAACCGATTCCAATAGAAAAGGCTTTATTCTTTTTAAGTTCGTTTTTTGCAATTTTTTCGAACGTGATTTTTTCTTCATCCGTATTTTTTATAAGCTGGTTCTTTTCCCAGTAAGTTGAATCCTTTTTCGATGCATCGGGTAATATCTTTACTACAATATCGTCGAATGTCCCGGCAGGGGCTTTTACATTCAGATTGTAATTTGATACTATTGTAAAAATTTCCGCTTTGAATTTCAGTAAACCCAAAAAGGAACCATCTGCAAAAATTTCTATATCAGTCGGCATCCAGAACGTTTTCTTATTTCTATCTGGATACGATGTNAATTTTTGTATAAACTCTATATTGCTTAATCCTCGCGGCAANCCTATATCGTTGGTTTTTAGCGACACTTTTATCAAGGCAAAACTACTATCAACTATATAAATATGCCCGAAAAATTGCGGAACAAGATTGGAAGTGTTTAATACACTTATTTTAAAAATTTTTATCGAATCAATTGAAGTTATATTTACAAGTTTGTATTCATAGTGGTCGAATGCATCATCAGAAAGCGGACCGGGGAATTTCGATTCGTTTAAATCTACTTTCTCGTCATAAAAATTTACTATCAACGGTATCGCAAAACCTTTTTGAATGTTTGCGGTTTCCTTCTTACTTATAATTATTTGTTTCTCCAAATCAGGCTTTTTAAAATAACCTTTTGTCTCGGATTCGAGAATCCCGAAAATTTTAAGTTTGGTTTTATCGGAAGTTGTATCTTTTTCCGAGGTTGGATTTAAATTTGAGCGGACGACGAATTTTGAATAAGCATCGTAATTATATTCATCAAGCTGACTTTTAAAAAGCTTTTTGTATTTAATTGCTTTTCTTATAATTTCGTATGCAGGGTCTTCTCCAAGTACTTCTATTTCTTCCGTAATAAATTCGGTAGGCTTCAGAAAAATATTTCTTTCCGCATCTTTATCTTCAATGTATATACTTGCTGTATCGGAAAAATATCCAATAAATGAAAATACTACTTTATAATACCCGCTTTTTAATCTTAAAATGTATTCCCCATTTTGATCTGCTGTCGTACCGTAAGATGTATCGATTATTTTAACCGAAGCAAAACTTAACGGTTTATCTGATTTTATGTCTTTTATAACTCCTGTGAGCTTGAAGCTTTGGGGAAAAGCAATATTAATGCTTATGAATAAAATTGAAATTAGTATAAAAATACTTTTTGGCATAATTTATTTTTTTATAATTACGATTTTTTTATCTTCAATACAATATACCGGGTCGAATTCGAACTCAATTACTTCAACCGATATATCCTTTCTTTTCTTCTTAAGGCTATTTAATTCGTCAGTAATATCTCCGCCTTTTATAAAAACCATTTTCCCGTTTTCTTTCAGAAATGATTTTGTCCAATTTGACAATTTATCCAGCGTAGCTACCGATTTTGCGGTTACGATGTCAGATTTATTTTTATAAGCAGGCACTTTTGAAATTATTTCTGCTCTACCGCACTGCACATCTACATCTTTTAATTCAAGTTTTTTAACTATATCTTTTACTACATTCGTTTTTTTGTTTATGGAATCAATTAAAGTTAGTTTTATATCATTTCTTAATATCTTGAGAGGTATTCCCGGAAAGCCTCCACCGGTGCCAATATCGACAATTCGAGAATTTACAGGGATGGAATATTTTGTTAGAAAAAAAACCGAGTTTAGCACCTGTGCTTCAATCGAAATTGAATTTCTCGATATAAGGTTGATTTTCAAATTCCAATCTAAAAGCAATTCGTTGAAACGATTGAACAT
>JGI20214J51088_10001977_pt1 | contig 13863 bp, 10 predicted proteins | sample WetSurMetagenome_FD_51088 | JGI IMG/M metagenome (IMG submission 51088) | reverse complement strand
ATAGGCGTCGCTGCCGCCGTAGAGGTACATCGTCCCCTCGCTGCCGCTTGCCAGGATTATGATTAAAAGTGATATCAGTATCCAGTGTTTCATGATGCCCGTCATTATTCCGGCAGGATGGATATAACTCTTGGGTTGAATGTCGAGCCCAATGGTCGCGCCGGAGTTCCGCGCATGGCTGGGGGCAAGAATCGCATGCTTCGGCCATTCCTGCGGCAAGAATGCCATGCAAGAATGCAATTCCGCCGGAAGGCACATGGCCATCTTCCGTCTTCCTACCGACATGTTTAAATGGGGTACAGCTTACCTTCACTCCTGTTGGGCAGGTAGATCAGCTGGAAGATCGCTACCTTGGCATGGTAGAGGCCTCGGGTTCAAATCCCGACCTGTCCATTTCTGACTTCTTTTCTATGCTGTAATTATTCATGTCCCTTTTGTGCGAGGCAATTCGCTCGTGAATCACCGGTCATCAATTCAATTCGGGCAAAGGCTTATCTTGCCTGAAGATTCCGCAAAGGGTGAGGAAAGATGTACGAAATCCTGCAGATGCTGGCGATGGCCTTCGCCGTCGGACTTACTGGAGCGCTGGCGCCCGGGCCGACTCTGGTGGCCACAATCAACTCCTCCCTGAAAGACGGCTGGACTGCCGGCCCAAAGGTCGCGGCAGGCCATGCCCTGGTTGAGACCCTGATATTTTTCCTCATCATCGGCGGGCTGGCAGATGTCATGCAGGGATATTCCCGCGCCATCGCTCTGCTGGGCGGCCTGGCTCTGGTGATATTTGGATTCATGACCCTCCTGGGCAGCCGAAATGCCACCATTACCATGTCGGATGGCAAGATGGCGGGCAACGCCATCCTGGCAGGTATCATCACCAGCGCGGCCAACCCCTACTTCTGGATCTGGTGGCTCTCAGTCGGCGGCGCTCTGGTGCTCTCCGGACTGCGATTGGGAGTGATCATGGCCGGCTTCTTCATGATCGGCCACTGGCTTGCGGACTTCGGCTGGCTGGCCCTGGTCTCGATAAGCCTCGACCGGGGGCGCAGCATCCTCTCCGAGCAGAACTATCGAAGGGTCCTGGGAATATGCGGCGTCTTTTTGATCTGCTTTGGCCTCTATTTCCTGGGCGCCTGAGCTTTCCCGGACCGCGCTATCCTTAAATAAAGGCCGGACGAGGTCTATGAGGAGATATTGCTTGTCAATAAAGGATGATCTGGCCTATCTGAAGTCGATTCGAATATTCATCGGCCTATCCGTCTTCATCTTCGCTCTGACGATGGTGATGGGCTACTACGCCGCAGCCTTCGACCCTGAGCTGGCATCCCAGTGGACGAAAGAGCTGGAGATGCTGAAATGGATAATGGACCAGCCGCCGGTCCTCATAATGCTGATAATATTCCTCAAGAATCTCCTTGCCTCGGCCATGGCCATGCTCCTGGGCCTCGGCCTGGGTCTGGTTCCTTTGATGGTGGTCACCAGCAACGGTTTTCTGCTTGGCATAGTAGGCTATGCCACCATCCAGAAGGCCGGGCCGCTCTTTCTGGCGGCAGGCATCCTGCCTCACGGCATTATTGAGCTGCCCGTGGTTCTGGTCAGCATTGCCATCGGCTTTCGGCTGGGCTACCTTTTAGCTCTCACTTTGGCCAGGGAAAAGGCGGACGTCTCAGGGGAGACCAGGATTGCCATCCATTTACTCAAGTGCTATGTTGCGCCGCTGCTCTTCCTGGCGGCTGCCATTGAAACCTTTATCACCCCCATTGCTATCTCGGTGGTTACATGACCGATTCCAAGATTATGTTCGACTCAAAATCCAAGGCAAAGGACAATAAGCAAACCAAGAAAGAGGCCAAGCAACAGGTCAATCAGCAAGCCAAGCAGCAGGCCAAGCTTCCGGCGAAAGAGGACTTCAGCGAATGGTACCACGAGCTGCTCATGACTGCGGAGGTCGTGGATAATCGCTATCCTGTGAAGGGCATGTGTGTCTGGTTCCCCTTCGGCTTCGCCATCAAGAGGAATGTCTACGCCATCATAAGGCAGCTTCTTGACCCCGATCATCAGGAGACCCAGTTTCCCCTCTTGATACCGGAAAATGAGTTCATGAAAGAGGCGGAGCATATCAAGGGCTTCGAGGAGGAGGTCTACTGGGTGACCTGCGGCGGGACATCGCCACTGGATGTCAAGCTCGCCCTGCGGCCAACGAGCGAGACTGCCATCTATCCCATGTTCAAGGTCTGGATCAGGTCTCATGCCGACCTGCCGCTGCGAATCTACCAGATCGTCAATACATTCCGCTACGAGACCAAGCACACCAGGCCGCTGATTCGCCTGCGGGAGATCACCTCCTTCAAAGAGGCGCACACCGTCCATGCTACCTGGGAGGAGGCGGCTGAGCAGGTCGAGGTGGCCATTGCCCGGTACTCGGAGTTCTACCGCCGCCTGGCTCTGTCGTTCCTGGTGAGCCGCCGGCCCAGCTGGGATAAGTTTCCCGGTGCGGATTACACCACGGCGATAGATGTCATCATGCCCGACGGCAGGACGCTTCAGGTCGGCACAGCTCACCACCTGGGCTCCACCTTCGCCAAAACCTATGAGATCACCTATGAGGCGGAAAACGGCGAGCAGAAGCTGGTCTCTCAGACCTGCTACGGCATCTCGGAGCGCTGCATCGCCGCACTCATCTCAGTGCACGGGGACGAAAACGGCCTGGTCCTGCCCTGGGAGGTGGCTCCCACTCAGGTAGTGATAGTTCCCATTCTTCTGGGTGACAAGGAGAAGGTCCTGGCAGTCTGCAGGCAGCTGAAAGAGGAACTTTATGCCGCCGGGATGCGGGTTCAGCTAGATACCAGTGATGAGCGGCCCGGGGCCAAGTTCTACAAGTGGGAGATGAAGGGCGTGCCCATTCGACTGGAGGTCGGCCCGAGGGACATTGAGAAAGGAGTCGTCACCCTTGTCCGTCGCGACAAAGTCAAGAAAGCTGTGCCCATGATAGAGCTGGCAATTGCCATCAGCAAAGAGGCGGAAGAGCTACAGGCGGCCATCTACAGCAAGGCCTGTAATCTTCATGATGCCAGGGTAAAAGAGGTTGCCAGCATCGAAGAGGCTAAGGCGCAGACGCAGGTGGGAGTGGCATTGGTTCCCTGGTGCGGAGAGGAAGAGTGCGGCCACAAGTTAGAGGACCAGGTGGGAGCAAACATGCTGGGCCAGCCGCAGTACAGGGACTTCTCATCCGCCCGCTGCGCCGTATGCGGCAAGGAGAGCCCAGGCAGGACCTATATGGCCAGGCAATACTGAATTTTACAGAGGATTTGAGGCGGGCAGCCGGATTATTGCCCGCGCTCGTCGGATTTTCTGCCGGGAGGCATCATTTGCGATATCCAATGCTGATGCATCCGGTTTTTTTGTCTTTCTCCAGAATGCTCACAGATCTCGGGTCTTTCTTTGTCGCTCTGGATTCGGGGACGCCAGGCTTGACAAGAGACGTGGAATTTATCCACACCTCAGGGGAGGTGGCATTTTCCATTACAACATGAGATGTGGAATTGACCGGCACTTCGGTGGATAAGGATGTGCCATTGGCCGCGACAGATGCGGAACTGGCCGGGACTGCAAGAGATGCAGCAGCGCCCTTTGTCGCACTCAATGTGGAGGCGGCCTTTTTCGCATCCAAAACAGAGGTCTCCCTTATATTATCGGATACATGAGCGTCTTTCGATGAATTGAATCTTGAAGCGTTCTTTGCTATATCGGATGCGGGCGCGATGTCTGTTGCGCTGGATGCAGATGTTTCCTTTGCTGCATTGGATGCGGGAGCGATCCTTGCCGCAATGGGCAGAGCAGTGACATTTGCCGCAGCGGATGGCGGAGTGATTTTTATTGCAGCGGACGGTACTATGACCTTTGCAGCAACGGATGGAATAGCGATCTTTGTTTCGTTGGACGGAACTGTTACCTTTGCCGCATTGGATGACGAAGTGATTTTTGTTCCCTTGGACGGAACTGTGACCTTTACCGCAATAGGTGGCTGAGTGATCTTTGTTGCAGTGGACGGCACAGTGACATTTGCCGCAACGGGTGGCAGAGTGATCTTTGTTGCATTGGATGGCGCAGTGACCTTTACCGCACTTACTGTTGCAGTACCATTCGTCGTGTTGGATTTGGGCTTGATTGGAGTCTCATCAGCAGGAGCGACTGGCCCAATGAAGAACATTTCTTCCGGTTCAAGCCTTTTTTCCAGCATTGCATTTAGCATACCTCTCTTCTTGCTCGGCAGGAAAACCGGAGGCTTCTGCCACCAGGCAGAGGAATTGAATTCATTGAACGGGTCGTCATTCAGCCTGGCAAAGCCGCCGTCCACAAGGATTCGGTTAACCGGTGGCCAGACGGGCCGAAATTCCGGATCAACGAGATAAATGACACAAATAAGCTGGTTCCATTTGCTTCGCTTGCCCGTCGTATTATTATTAATATCCAAATATACCATTTTATTCTTGAGCAAAGAGAATGAATAGTCTCTTGCTGCTTTGCCCTTGGCAGTTATGGCTGACGGCGTCGCGATGTCAGCTAGCTTAATGCTATCGACACGATTTATCCCTCCATCGGCACCATCAGCAATCAAAATCTCGATACCAAGCGAGTCGCCGCTTATCACGCTTACTACACGCCCTACTGCCTCATCTGGCAGCCCTAAAGCCGTTGGCTGGAGAAGCAAACACAACGGCAAAGCCAATAGGACCAATCGATGCATCAAGATAATCCACTTTCCCTCAAATTTTCTTTACTGCCTGGTATGCAATGGCTCCATTCATTTGCTTCAAATTTATAATGATTCCGCTCGACTTGAAAAAAGCACAACTCGCTGAGCCAATCAGGAGTCGTTAAGCTATATCTCAGGTCATTTTCATTAAGGATGTGCCACCCGAAATAGGCTTAACCAGATCTGCATTATCAGCATATGAGGCTGTCTATGGACCAAACCCCATTAATGGAATTGGCAGGCATTATTATCATAGGGATATCTGCCCAATGGATTGCCTGGCGTCTAAAGCTCCCTTCTATCCTCCTGCTCATGGTATTTGGATTTATAGCAGGCCCTTTAACCGGATTTCTGCACCCAGATCAGCTATTAGGTCCGCTCCTTTCACCCTTCGTAAGCATATCTCTGGCTTTAATTCTCTTTGAGGGCGGACTGGGCCTGAGGATCGCAGACTTAATGGGGGCAAAAATTGTAGTTCGAAACCTCCTTACCATTGGAGTGCTCACAACATGGATTCTTGCGTCGGTTTTTGCATATATTATTTTGGGGCTAAACCCGAGATTATCAGTGCTCTTGGGTTCGATTCTGGTTGTAACCGGTCCCACCGTAATAACGCCTCTACTTTTATATCTGCGCCCCCAAGGAAGAGTGGGCTCCATCGTCAAATGGGAGGGAATAATGAACGATCCTATCGGGGCGATTCTGGCCATAATCGTCTTGGATGGTATCCTTGCATCCGGTCCGCATGAAGCGGCCCTAACAACGGCAATGGAATTCGCGATGACTCTAATTGCAGGATGCTCTTTGGGATTGCTCGGCGCCCTCGTAATAATAAAAGTGATGAAAGATTATTTGGCTCCGGATAGATTGCTGGAAGTCGTATCTCTCATGCTAGTAGTATTGGTATTTGCCACTTCTGAACTCATTCAAGAAGAATCTGGGCTGCTCGCTGCAACTCTGATGGGCGTGGCCCTTGCCAATCAGAATAAAGTGAATATCACCCCTATAATCAAGTTCAAGGAAGATCTGAGAACTCTATTGATCTCACTTCTATTTATTATCCTGGTCGCAAGGCTGCCCCCGAATTATTTTTATTATATCAATTTAAATTCGGTGCTATTTTTAGGGTCTCTGATTTTTATTGTACGTCCAGCTGCGGTAATTCTATCGACATATCAATTGGATCTCAATTGGCGAGAGAAGGTCTTCATCGCCTGGATGGCGCCCCGAGGAATTGTTGCGGCGGCGGTGGCCTCAGTCTTCGGCCTTTTCTTATCCGAGCAGGGCATGACTCAGGCAGAAATGCTTGCACCAGCTGCATTTTTTATAGTTGCCGGGACGGTGGCGATTTATGGTCTGACTGCCGGACCGCTTGCCAGAACCTTAAATCTTGCATCCAGAAATCAAAAGGGATTTCTAATTGCTGGAGCTCATCTCTGGGCGAGAAAGATCGCATCGATCATCAGAGAACAAGGAATTTCTGTGCTTTTGGTCGATACAAATTGCTCAGAAATCGCTAAAGCTTATGAGGAGGGGCTGCCTACATATCATGGGAGCATCATTTCTGAATCGATATTGGATGAATTAGAAATTTCCAATCTAGGACACTTGCTGGCTCTTACATCTGATGATATGATTAATTCCCTTGCAGCCGTAAGATTTAGGGATATATTTGGCAGGAAAGAGGTCTATCAAATTCGCCTGGAGACCGCAGGAGTTCGGGGAATGGAGACAATCGCACCGGAGCATCTGCGCGGACGATTTCTTTTTTCCCCTAAGGTAACATACTCTTATCTCGATGAAAAGCTCAAATCTGGAGGATCTTTGGTTATAAATGAATTTACGGAAAATTTCAAGTATGATCCGATTGTGCCATTTCATGATGCAAATACTATCCCGCTAATGCTTATAAGCAGTAAGGGATCTGTGAATTTTTTTACAGAAGACTATACACCAATTCCCTCTCCAGGAGAAAAACTGGTCAGCATATATTACCCAAAAAATGCCCATGTTTATAAACAATAACTGACGAGATTCAGAATATAAATGACAGAGGAGCGCTAAATGACCCTTCAAAAGCATGTCAGCTTGAATATCAATGTTCGCGGCTTGTGTGAATCACCTACCCTGGCCATCAACGAGAGAGTAAAGTTATTGCAGAGCCAGGGAAGAAAGATCTATGACTTTGGATTGGGCCAATCTCCGTTCCCCGTTCCGGCACCGGTTGTAGAGTCTCTGCGACTACATGCTCATGAGAAGGATTATCTCCCTGTCAAAGGCCTCATGGCCCTTAAGGAGGCAGTGGCCGGATTTCACCGCCAGAAAGACCTTGTGGAAGCCAATGCCGATTGCGTTCTGGTAGGCCCCGGTTCAAAAGAGCTCATGTTCCTGCTGCAACTGGTCTTTTATGGTGAGATCATTGTGCCCACTCCCTGCTGGGTCTCCTATGTGCCTCAAGCAACGATTTTGGGAAAACGGGTGAGCCTGATTCATACATCCTTCGAGGATAAATGGCATATCAATGCCGATCGCCTATCCGAGCATTTAGAGGTGGAGCAAGATTTATATCGTCCACGTATGCTGGTTCTGAACTATCCAGGAAATCCAGACGGCCTCACTTACACGGCAAATGAACTCAAAGAGATTGCAGCAGTTGCCAGAGAATATGAGGTCATACTTCTCTCAGATGAGATTTACGGCCAGCTCCATCACCAGGGCAGACATGTTTCTGTGGCCCGCTTCTATCCTGAGGGTACCATAATCAGCTCTGGTCTGTCCAAGTGGTGCGGAGCGGGTGGGTGGAGATTGGGGACTTTCACCTTTCCTCGCAATCTGGATTGGCTCATGGAGGCGATGGCAGCCGTTGCCAGTGAGACATATACATCAGTTAGCGCTCCAATCCAATATGCTGCGGTGGAAGCCTTCAGAGGATCGATGGCAATCGAGCGATATCTCTGGCATGCCCGGCGCATTCTTTCAACTCTGGGAAAGAAATGCTACCAGATACTGGCGGACGCTGGCGTGCGGATCCATCCGCCAGAGGGCGCTTTTTATATGTTTCCAGACTTTTCGCCCTTCGCTGAAATTCTAGAGAAAAGGAACATCAAGAACGGCGCAACTCTCTGTGAACGCCTGCTGCAAGAAACGGGAGTTGCCATGCTCCCTGGAAGAGCCTTCGAGAGGCCCTGCAAAGAACTCACCGCCAGGATATCTTATATAAATTTTGCAGGAGCAAGATCACTGGCAGCCAGCGAGACCATTGCGATGGATCACGATCTTCCTGAGGAGTTCATTCATGCTCATTGCGAGGAGACTCTGCTGGCCACGCAAACTCTGGCCGACTGGCTGACGCGCTAATAGTAATACCAGATGCTCCTATAGTCCTCCGGATCTTCTCCCCTCTCCTTGAGCCTTTGCAGGTACCTAAGGACGGAGACGTCAGTGTAGATATAAGGTTTTACCTGGGCAATGTTCTTCTCCCAGGGAAGGAATGAGTACATCCTTCTGCCTTCCGGAGTTATGGCGATAAGCTCGTGGTTCTGCCAGGCTCGCAGATGGTCTTTGCCCAGGCCCGGAACATTGAAGACCGGCTCATCGGTGCGAAATATTCCTGGAAGCAGCCGCGCTTCTTCCTTTCGCTCCTGCAATATGCGAGATATGGGCACAGCATAGTCCTCCATCTCGGTCTTGCCCTTCATGTTGAACGTATAGTACGGATCCACACCAATCTGCTTGAGGATGATTCGAAGGGCGGATGTCTCGAACTTGCGGCTGTTGGTAAAGGTAAAGACCTGCTGATTGTAGACCTCAATGCCATTCATCTTCACCATCTTTATGGCAACTACCGTTTCCGGAGTAATTTCATAGGGATGCATGAAGTGCGTCACTATGCAGATGTTTCTCTTCCCGGACTCGTTGTACTGGGCCAGAATTTCACATAGCTCGGCTGTAATTCTCTGAGGAACTGTTGCAGGAGTCCTGGTGGCAACTCTGATGCTCTTAAGATGAGAAATCTCAGAAAGCTTACTCAGGATTCTGTCGATGAGAGGGTCGTCCATAACCAGCGGGTCGCCGCCTGTGACCAGGACGTCCATCATCTCCTCATGTTCTGAAAACCACTGCAATGCAGCATCGATCTTTTCCGGAGGAGCCATTGCTGAAGCCATGAGTGGCGAGGTCAACTCCCAGTTGCGCTGGCAATAGACACATATCTGGGGGCATGATTCATAGGGTTTAATTATCGCCACCCTGGGGTAGCGGCGAGTGACAAGGTCTATCGGCGATGTGTCTCTCTCCTTCATGAAATCAAAGGCCCATTTCCTGTCCTTTCTGTGTGTGATCATGTTCTGCACGTAGCTGAGCGGTGGAAAGACCTGTCTGCGAACGGCATAGTCCTGATCACAGGGTTCCCGGTCCATAAGATGCAGATAGTAGGGGGTAACTGCGAATGGTACATGGTTTTCTACGGCCAGCCTTATCGATTCTTCATAATGCGGCTCGAGTTTAATTATTTCTTTAATTATATCTATATCATTAGTATCTTTGAATACATTTCGATATTGCCAGTGCCAATCCTTCCAATCGTTCTCTGTGGAGTTGAGAGTCTCTAAGATTCGTCTCCTGCTGTTTTGTCTCTTGGAGATTATCTGTGGATCAAGCCCGGAGGGATATCTTTTCAGGTAATTGTCCATGCGCTTTCCCATTTGATCCAGATAGTCCGAGCGCATCTGACCGGCGACTCGTCCTTCATATTCATCGAAATTTGGAATCTTGATTCCTTCCATCAATCGGGATGGATAGACATCAGCTTTAAATTTTAACGCCTTAAAAAAATGGGTAAACTCAGCGATAAAGTCCTCGCTGACATCTGCATCTCCATCCAAGGCTGCACGCCACAGATTCTCCAATGATGAATTTCCAGCAATTTTTTCGTTTCTGGGTGAGATGATATTCTTCAATGTACGTATTACATCTCTAAAGAGAATATAATCCCAATTCTCAATCTCTCCCAAATCGCAGGAGTAAGTCCATTCTCTAGCTTCAATGTAGCGCGCCACCTTATTTCGAGCACTCTCTACAGTTTTGCTCTCCTTTAGAAGCATATATAATTCGGGTGCAGCATCCCAGCAATCCTTCCATCTAGCCATCATATCATAATTGTTCTTAACTGACATTTTACTTCTATCTTTCCCTAAATAACTGTCATAAATTGTTTTATTCATTGATCAATCACATCCGTGATATATATTTTCAAGAGAATTTCATCACTCACGAGTGCTATTTTTTCCAGGTTTCCGGCAAGAACATCAATATCACTGGAAGGATTTCCAGGCGACCGAGATACATGAAAAATACACCCAGAATCCTTCCTGCCGGAGAGATGGCTGTAAAGTCCAGTGCCACCACGCCAAAACCCGGACCGACAACACCAAGGCAGCTTGCTGCTGCGGAGATGGCAGAGAGAGCATTGAATTGAGGGTTTGCACCTTCCGTTATGGCAAAGGCAAGGGTAGCGGATATGAAAGTTAAGAGGTAGAGCTGAACAAAGAGCAAAACGGATTTGATGGTATTCTCTTTTATTATCTTGTCGCCGATCTTTATGACCATCACCGCTCTGGGATGAAGGCTGCGCATCAGCTCATTATGGATGTGCTTCAGGACAATAAGCACTCTGCCCACTTTCATTCCTCCACCGGTAGATCCGGTGCAGCCACCTATCAGCATCAGCAGTATCAAGGTGATCTTGGCAGCCAGGGACCAGGCATCATAATCGAAGTTGTTCACAAAGCCGGTTGTGGTCATGGTGGAGATGACCTGAAAGATGGAGGAACGGAGCTTCGTATCAAAATCTCCTGCAATTCTGCCCCATATCATCAGAATCGATATTGATATGCTCATTATTAGGATATAAAATCTGAACTCGGGATCCTGAAAGAGGTTCTTCAGGCTTCTCTTAAGTATTATCTGGTGATAGATAATAAAATTCGTGCCGCCCAGCAGTAGGAAGACACAGACGATTAGCTCCACAAAAACGCTATTGTATTTTGCAATGCTGTAGGCGACGGGAGAAAAACCGCCCGTGGCAATGCTGGCAAATGAGGTGCAAAGGGAGTCGAAAAGCGGCAGGCCGGCGGCAACGAGCAACAGAGATTCAATACCCGCGAGGCCCAGGTATATCCCCCAGAAGGTCTTGGCGGTGTTCTTCACTCTGGGAGTTATGGCTTCTTTCGTGAGCCCCAGGCCTTCCACGGAATAAAGCTCCCTGCCGGCAACTCCGAGGTTGGGCAATATTGCGATGAAGAGAAGCACTATTCCCAAACCGCCCAGGAGCTGAGTAAAGGACCTCCAGAAGAGGAGGCCGTAGTAGGTTCCCTTGATGGCAAGAGTCTCCCTGAGATCCAGGGTTATGCCGAATTGAAGTGAGATTGTATCGGCAGGCGAGCAATGGAGCAGATAGCCTGCCGCTCGATCTGCCAGCGCATAAGCCAGGCTGCTTTGCACCAGATCGGGGCTTATGATCCAGTAGCCCTGAGAATTGAAGTCGCTGAGGATTGTGGCTCCCGCGGTAGTAAATCCAGACATCGACTCAAAAACGGCGTCCACCGGACCTAATCCCAGGAATGCATAAGGCAGGGCGCCCAGAAGTGCCGCCAAAAGCCAGGCCAGAGAGACGGTAGCGAACGCCTCTTTGTGGCCCATATTTGAATTGTCGCCGGATCGTTCGCCCCAATGCTTCAGGCCAAGGCCGGCTGCAATGGCAGTGAGAGAGCTGAGGCCAAAGGTCACCACGCCCAGAGGCTCCCTGTAAATTGCCGAGACCATGCCTGGAATCACCATGAGCGTACCGAGCAAGATGGCCAGCAGACCAAGGGTCTTCAGAATTATTTTTATCTTCATCTTCCGCCAGTGCTACTTGCGATAGCCAATGCTGATTCGCCCTGTAGAAGCGTCCTTCTCCAAAACGCTCCCCTGTTTGGAGCTTCCTGCTGCAAAGCTGGACGCGGTGCCTCCTGCTGAAAAACTGGAGGTGGAGCTTCCTGAAGTCATGCTCGAATTGGTGCTGTTCAATACCGGCGAAGGCGCTGCAAGTGCCATCTCATGATCATGCTTTGCTTTTTCCAGCATGGAGATCAGCTGCTCTCTCTTCTCGCCCACTGAGAAAACTGGTGGCGTTTTCCACCAGGCGGATGGATCAAATTCATTACCGGGATCGTCAACCTGCCTGGCATAGCCATCTTCCACGAGGATCCTGTTTACTGGCGGCCAGACCGGGCGATAATCGGAATCCATGAGATAAATGACGCAAATGAGCTGGTTCCATTCGTTGCGAGTGCTGTTGTTATCACTAATATCCAGATAGACCATCTTATTCTTGAGCATGGAAAAGGCATACTTCTGGGAGGCTTTCCCCTGGGCGGTTACAGTTGAGGGCGCCTCTATGTCTGCCAGCTTTATGCTATCGATGGCATTTGTTCTCCCGTCGGATATCAGCATCTCTACGCCCAGCGAGTCGCCGCTGATCACGGTTACCACACGTCCCACCGCCTCATCAGGAAGCGCGGACGCTGCGGGCATGAAGAGCAATGCCGATAACAGAGCCAATAAAACCAACTGATGCCTCATGTCAATCCTGGTTTTTCCTGGGGCTTTAAAATTTATAATGGTTGCCCTCATCATTTCGCCATGCTTCTCTCGCAGCTGCCGCTAAATGAGCAATGCAGGCATCTCTGTCTGTGGTTGTGCGCTCTATTGGGACAGCTGCGTCTGATGGTCTTCTTCATCTCGTCCACCGTTGCCAGCAGATCGGAGCGCAGATTCTTATCAAAATTGATCCTGTGCTGCATTCCATCGGAATAGACAATTATTCCGTATGGCACCGGCCGGCGATAGTTCTCCTCCACCAGATAGCAGTATGCCGCCAATTGCATTATGTGGTTTTTGTATGGCTCCTTTGCGCGGCCGCTCTTGATCTCCACGGGAATCAGGCTGCGGCCTTTGCCCTTCACAATGTAATCCGGCTTGCCGCTGATTGGCGTTTTTTTTGAATGCAGGGCCTTTGCCGGGCGATCCAGGTCGGTGTAGATCACCTTCCCGTCAGGAATTCCGTAGGCCATGCGCATGTTTCTGATTGAGGATGATTCTCTCCGGGACAGAAATTGAAATGATGCGGATGAGATCAAGAGACACAGCATCAAAAGGCATATGATCAGATATAAGTCCATAGGAGCCATCCCGCAAGCAATAGAGCAGCGAATGCAGTGAAATAGCCCAGCAATCGGAATAATCCCGCTGCCCTCTCTTTTCGTTCCAGAAGCGCAAGCCTGATGCCGGCATTTGCATGCATTTCGCTTCCCCTCTTCAGGCCGTATGATTGCGGCTGCACTCCCTTTCTCTTCAGGTACCAGGAGACGGGACAGTAGACGTATTGAGAGATCTCGGATGCCGATATTGTCTCGTTTCCGTTTTTGCGTTTTAGCATGATAATTCTATCAATGAGCCGATCAGAGATAAAGCTATCATAACATTGGCAGTTATGTCAAAGCTAACATAACAACAGCAATCATATCAGATCTAACATAACAATGGTAGTCATATCAAAGCCATCATATTAATACCAGCCCTTCATTATTCTCATCGGATGGCGGAAGAAACACTGGGTTTGAAAGTCGACCGAAAAGATGGCGAGCGGATTCGCAAGGCTCTCGTGGAAGCAGGCGTCTTCGACCGCAGCCGCAAGATTTGTTCAGATGCTTCCCATATATTTTTGCCTGTTATGGAGATCGATGAAATCCTCGCCGCAAAGCTGGGGCGCATTGGGCATTTTGAGAAGGTACTGATCAGTTTCCTGCCGGAGGAGAAGATCATCAGCCCGGAGGATCTCCTGGGTTTCCGGCCCAGCTTTGAGGTGGTGGGCGACATTGCAATGATAGAAGATCGCGAGGCAGAGCGCGTGGCTGCTGCCCTCATGTCCACCAGCAAAAGCATAAAGACCGTCATTGCCCCCGTCTCAGATGTGGAAGGGGAGTATCGCACCCGGCGATTCCGGCATGTAGCAGGAGAGGCTCGCACCGTCACCCTGCACAGGGAGAACGGCCTTCGCTACCGGGTGG
>JGI20214J51088_10001975_pt1 | contig 13869 bp, 12 predicted proteins | sample WetSurMetagenome_FD_51088 | JGI IMG/M metagenome (IMG submission 51088) | reverse complement strand
GATCTCAAGCAAGCGGAAAAACAGCTGGAGGCCCCGAAAAAGATCTTGGAAGAGGCTAATTTAAAGGTTAAGGTAAGAGCAGAGATAGCAGAAGAGATACCAGAATATGTAGTAATAAAGCATGTGGCCCATGAAGAAAATGTATCACTCGTTGTGATGGGGGCAAGGGGAAGGAGCATGTGGCAGGGCTTGCTCCTGGGAAGCGTCTCAAGCGGCGTTCTTCGCTATGGTGGCAAGGACCTTCTCATTATGCGCTACAAGACCCTGGACGAAGAGGGCAAAGAACTGGGCAAATTCTGCGCGCGTATTTTTGATCGAGTCCTGGCACCTACCGATTTCTCAAAAGCAGGAAATGCAGCAATCGAGAAGATAAAGGAAGCGAAGCTCGCAAAAGATGTACTGTTGCTCAATGTCGTAGCAAAGGGCGAAAAACAATCCCAATTGGACGCATCCATAAAGATTGCTCACGAAAAGCTTGATGAGATGAAAGCAGATCTGGCTGCCGCCGGAATCAGTGTGAGAACATTTGCCGTCTCGGCAGCGGCTGAAGAGCCTAGAACTTATGGCTCAGGCGGCATGGTCAAGGTAGGACCCACTCATATGGCAACAGTTGGCGGAGTTGTCGATAAGATCCTTTCTGTAGCGGAGATTGAAGAGGCCTCTTTGATTGCACTGGGGTCTCATGGCAAAGGCTGGATAGATGAAGTCACCATTGGCAGCGTGGCATCTGATGTGGCCAGAATGGGGCAGCGGCCCGTGCTCGTTGTCCGCAGCAAGAGGTAAAATCCGCCCCTGCAATTGGGGCCCTCTATTTTTTATCCTCAAAGCTATCTATGGCCTCTTTTAGATTATGATATATGGAAAAGATATTTGAGAGGCCGGATATATCGAGGATATTTCTTATAACCGGCTGAAGCGATGCCATCTTCATCTCACATTCTCTTGTCTTCATAATCTTGAGTGCTGCAAGAAATACCCTCAAACCTGAACTGCTTATGTACTCGGTATCAGATAGATCGAAGACAATTCGGGAATCATTTCTGATGGCTTTGTCCAGATACATCTCAAGGTCATTTGCCGATATTACATCGACCCTTCCCGAGATCGCTATCACATGGATATTATCGAGGTCCCTTTCCGTTATCTTCATGATACCTCACTAAACGATATTTTTTCATTATTTAGCTGATGCATCAGCATGCGGCAGATTCTCCAGAGCCGCATCCTCTGAAGAAAATATCTGAAATATCTTATCTAGACCTGTTATCTTAAATACATTCTGCACAAAAGGCTGCAAAGAAACGAGCAGCATTGATCCTTGATTCTGTTTCTGTCTTTTCAAAGCAGCCAGCAGAACCCTCAATCCCACGCTGCTGATATAGTCCACCTTCGCCAAATTGAGGATTATCTTTTTTGTTTTTTCCTCTATTCTTTCATTCAGCTTCGCATCCAAATCCTTGGATGTAATTGTATCAATTTTTCCAGAAACTGAAATAATGATGATCTCTTCCATCATCTTCTCGGCTATTTCCATCTGTTCACCATCTTCCCAGCAGTTTCCATCAGTTCACCTTCGTCTCGACAGTTTCCATCAGTTACTATCTTCTATGACTATTTATTTTTCTGAAGATATCTGTGTATCTCAAATTTTATTTTTTATTAATGTTAATTTATTCTTATTATTTTTATAATCATACCTTATTTCATCCGTAAGCGACTTCATGAGATTTATGCCCCAGCCGCCAACAGGATGATCCAGAGGATTGCTATCCTGCTCATGTTTTATAAATTTGGTCGGATCAAAGCGAGGAGCTTCGTCTTCAAGGATCACTCTGATGAATCTCTCCCCAACATCAATTGTGATCCAGATGAGCCCGTCTTCTTTTTTATATCCATGATTGATAATATTAACATAAGCTTCCTCCACTGCCACCTGCATCTCTGATATTTGCTCTCCTGCAAAACCCCTCTCGGACATTTTTCTGCCGATATAGCTCACGATCTTGGGGATGTTCTCCTTTAAGGATCTCATTTCCGTCCGGCAATGATCTTTCCGCTTTCCTCTGGCTCTTATTATTATCAGGGTGATGTCATCATGCTGCTCCGCCGTATGGCTAAAATTGGATATGTCCGCGAGTATCATTTTCAGAATCTCCTCTGGCTCCAAGAGACAACTGCCGATGATCACTTCCTTGAGGCGTTCTATTCCATAAAGCTCTCCTGAGTTGTTCATGGCCTCTGTGATCCCATCGGTATAAAAGATAGCTATATCCCCGGAGGAAAACTTGATGCGGCGTTCCCGGTATTCCGCATCATCGACAATTCCCATGACTAGGCCCATAGGCGCTTCCTCTTGCACCGTCCCATCTGCCGATCGGAAGAGCAGGGGGGGAGGATGACCGGCATTTGCATACTGCATGGAATAGTTCTCCCCATCCAGCACGCTGTAAATCAGGGTGACAAACATGCCCGTCGGTGCATCAGAAGCAATCATTTTGTTGGCATTCCTGACCACCTTTGAGACTTTGGGCTGGTTCACGGCATTGGCTCGAATGATCGTCCTGGAGAGCGCCATGAAGATTGCGGCGGGAATGCTCTTGCCGGCAACATCGGCAATTACAATCCCATATTTTCCATCCGGCTGGACGATAAAATCATAAAAGTCTCCTCCCACCTCCATGGCAGGAATGCTCGCCGCCGCAATCTCAAATTCCGGGATATTCGGCGTCCTCCTGGGAATGAAGCTCTTCTGGATATCGGCCGCAATATGCAATTCCGTCCTCGTCCTTTCCAGCTTCCGCTGCATGTTTCTTCTTTCAGTGATATCCTTGATGGACTCAATTGCCCCTACTCTCTCGCCGGTCGCGTTATACAGTATCGCCGCCTTTGCCAGCAGATAAGACCCATTGGATCCGAGACGGGGAATGAAGATCTCGCCCAGCACCGCATTTCCTTCCTTTTTGAAGCTGGCATACTCCTGTTCGAACTGCTTGAAGGGCGTCAGAACCATATCGACCAGAATCGGCCTTCGAAATCCGTAGAAGGGCAATGCATGCTCATAATTATCTTTGCCCAGGACGTCATCGGCTTTGACTCCCGTAAGGCTCTCCATGGCCTTGTTCCAGACCATCACCCTGCCTTCCAGATCAACAGCCAGTATGGCATCAGGCATGAATTCAATTATCTCTGCCTGCCGTCTCTCAGACTGCTTGAGAGCTTCTTCTGCCGTCTTCAGTTCGGTGATGTCCCTGCCCACAGACTGAATCTCAAATAATGAGCCTGATTGGCTGAATATGCCGTGGCTGGTCCACTGGATCCAGCGCCTCCCTTCAGGCCTCATGAACAGGCTGACAAATGATATCGTAGGGTTGTCGGGCACCAGATCGCTGACCACATCCACCGCAGGCAGCAGATTTTCCGCCAGGATGAGCCCTTCGATCTCTGTCCCTATTATCTCATCCGGACCGCATGAGAAGAATCGGCAGAAGACCTCATTGCAGTAGGTGATTGTGCCATCAGTCATCGTCCTTAAGATCAGGTCCGATTGCTCTTCAACCACTGCTTTGTAGCGCCTTTCGCTATTAATGATCTCCTCCTGAGCCAGCCCTAGCGCGTCCAGCATATCATTTACCGATGAAGCGAGGCCTGACAGCTCGTCCTTTCCCTGGATCACAAGGCGGGAGGCCATATTCTGACTTTTGCCGATCAAAGCAACCCCGGCGGTGAGAGCACTCAGCCTGGATAGAACGGAACGGTCCAGGAAGAGCAGGGTGAGCATGAACAAAAAAATGTCTGCCAGAGTGAATAGAACCACAAAGCTGCTCAGGCTCCTTTCTCCCTGCCTGTAGATCGCCCGTGGCGAGTCGATTCTCAGCATCAATAGTGGGTTATTGTAGATATTATCAAGCAGGGCATATCCTGCAATGGTGTCGTTGTCCAGAATCCTGACCACCACGGAGTCATTGCCCTGCAGGGAGACGGCAGCTTGCTTGAAGTCTGGTGGCATATCATCATCGCTCAATGATTTGATGGTAATATGCAATTGAGTGGTCCTGGATAGCCTGGCAATCTCTTTATCCGTGAGAAATCGCCCCAGCACCACTCTGCCTGCAGAGGTAGCATTTCCTTCTCTCATGATAACCGGGTTGGTGACGATGAGCATGGGCCTGTTGGAGATCAGAATGAGTCCAGAATACTTGCTCTGTTTGTCCAGGCATCCGGGGCAAAAACCGTAGAGAGACAATTGTTCAGATAGATCTGACGGTATCATAATGCGGCTGGCATTTTCATCCACGTATCTGCTGAATGCGATTTGCCCGAAGGAATCCATGAGGAGCAACAGATTGATTCCCATATCCCCCAGGCTCTCGTTGGCAAGCTCCTCCAGATTGTTCCTGATGAATGAGGGATCATCATCTTTTAGGAAAGCGAAGGTATCATTTCTGATGGCCCAGTGATCTGCCAGCCCCTCCATGCTGTCCAGGTCATTTGATATGGCGTTAAGGGCCCTTTCAACATCCTTGTGTATAAGTTCATTTTCCAGCTTCGAAAATCCCATAAATAGTTCTATCTGGGCGGTGATGTACAGGACCAGTACTGCGAGGATGAGAAATACGACCATGACAATTAGCGTCTTCTTGCGCAGATTCATGTCTCTCTCCCCTCTCAGATAGTCACCAAATGCAGAAATCGAAGAGCTGGCCGGTTTTAACGCAATCGTTAAATATAGATTATATTCATTACATATATAGATTCTCACTGCATCTCGATGATATTTGACCTGATGATATTTCGTATGATATCATACCAGATGGTATTGCAGCACGGATGTCGCAACTGCTGATACTGCGCCTGATGATTATTATGATGCAATCCAATATTATGCAGCCTATACCCGGAACCAGAGACATGCAGATCTATCCTTACATTCGAAAGATAGACCTTATGTCATCCAATTCGTTCATATTATCCGGCCAGGATCAGATTGCACTGATAGATCCCGGTGCCCTGGATGACCAGCTCGACTGCCTGGTGGAGAACATTGCCATCATGCTCGATGAGAAGCCTAGGCCGGTGGTGGTTTATCTGACTCATGTTCACCTGGACCACTGCTTTCAGCTGGGCCGTCTCAGGAAGATTCGGGATCTGGGCAGGGTCTATGTTGCCGCTCAGGAGATCGGGGCGGAGGCCCTTATCAATCAGGACCCGGAGCTGACCCTCGCCGGACTTCTCGGCAGAGAGATGGCTGCAACACCAGTTGATATAAAGCTGCTCTCCAGGATGGATTGTCTTGTTGGCGGAGCCATCGAGCTAACGCTGCAGGGCTTCGGGCTCTCCTATTATGTGGACTCCGTTAAGATTCGCTACGGTCCGGTGCTTAACAGCCAGACGATATCGTTGGGCGGCGGCGAATTTCTTGAGGTGTATTCCATTCCCGGCCACAGCCCGGACAGCCTGTGCCTGAGGGTGGGAGGCCTGCTTTTCACCGGAGACCTCTTCTTTGCCCCCAATCCGGGAATGGCTGGGGCATATGGCTGGAGCAGGTCGGCGCTGATCAAGTCCATCTACAAAACGATGTGGATTATTGAGATGAAGAATATCCGCTACTGCTGCTCCGGGCATGGCCGGATTATAGATGCGCAGACGGCATGGAATGCTCTGCAATCCATGTATCAGGATGTGCTCTCCCTCCGGTGCCTTGAGGAGATCACCCAGCAATGGGCCAGGAACACCGCCACTTATGCTGAAGACCTTATGCGGGAGCTGGAGAGGCTTTTCACAATAATATTCGGCAGGCTGGCTTATGTCTCCCTGGTGCTCGAATGGCTGGACGAAGGCGGAGAGGCGGAGAACATCGGAAAGCTCATCGATACAAAGAAAATTGATGAGCTGTTCTTTGATTTCAACTGTTTCGCGGAGCAATTGCGTCTTGGCAAGAAGCGGGATTGGGATCTGGTCCATAAGGCAGGGCAGATCATCAAGAAGCTGGAGGCGATCTTTGAGAGAGTAGAGCTGCAATCCGTTCTGGATAGGTCCCTTCTGAGAAGAGCCAGCAGGATGCTCAGCGACTATGCAGTCACATATCGAGGGTTCAGGCCGTCTTTTTATGCTGGCGATGTGGACCTTTATTCCGTCTTGCATGAGGTGCTGGATTTTTCCCTGTCCAGGCCCTACGAGGAGGATGCGATTTTATATGCGGAATTGCATGAAGACTACCTCAGGGCTCTCAGGGCAAGGATCGCTTATGTCAACAGGCTGGAGGGAGCTGCTATGAAGCTCAAAGCTGATGGGAGCCTGCCGAAGGTGCGCATGGATAAGGAGCGTTTCCAGGATGCTCTGCTCGATCTGCTGGAAAGGCTTTCCAGTTGTGAAGCCGACGAGACACAGATAATCGCCACAAGAGACCAGGGATGGGCCTGCATTCGCATTGAAATTCCGCGAGCGGATTTTTATTCTTGCCTGGATGAAGGGACAATGAGATTCTTCGAGAGGTCGTTTGCCCTCTGCGGCGGGATTATTCAAAGATGCTGTGCCGATGGGGTCCAGGCTATTCAGATTGAGTTTCCGCCTTGCGATTCATTGATGACTCCTTAATTGTACCAAAAGATTATTAACAATGGACGGGCATTAATATTTATTTTAAGGTGATGGTTTTTGAGAATAGTTCCTCCTGTTACACTGATGGCTATGCTCATCGTTGTTGTGCTTTTTTCCTCGGGATGCATTACGTCTCCCGAGAACAAGACGGAAATGGCCACACAACTTCGCATAGGTTATCAGCCCACAACCCATCATGTGGCAGAGATGATCGCTCAGGTTAAGGGATGGTGGCAGAGGGATCTATTGCCGTTTGGGATCACAGAGATCAAGGAATTCGGCTATCCTTCAGGAGGCTCTGAGCTGGAGGCGATGAAGGCAGGTGACATAGATATCGCCTATATCTGCACTGCGCCTTTCATCCGGCCGGTTACTACGGGATTGGATGCAAAGATCGTGGTAGCAGTAAATACCAATGGCTCAACACTGATCTTGAAGCCTGGTTTTGTCTACGAGGGGCCAGGTTCCCTGCGGGGATTGCATATAGGGACGTTTCCGGCAGGGACTGCTCAGGACACCCTGCTGAAGGTATGGCTGGAGAATAACGGCATAGGAGCATCTGAGGTCAACATCACGCCAATGGCTCCGGGGGACGCAGTAAGCGCCATGCTCGCCGGAAAGGTGGATGGGGTGTTCCTGCCGGAGCCCGGTCCGGCGATGATTGAGCTTGAAAAGAAGGGCAGGTCCTGGGTGCGTTCCGGTGAGATGAAGCCCAATCATGCCTGCTGCGCAATAGTTGTCCGCGGCAAGCTGATACGGGAAGAGCCGAAACTGGTGGAACAGATAATTCGCACTCATATGAACGCCACCGACTATGCCAATGCCAATCCCATGGAGGCGGCGGAGATCTACTCCAACCGCACCGGACAGGATCTGGGGATGATCAAATACTCCATTAAAACCTGGGATGGTAAATGGATGACCGATCCTCATTTGCTGGTCAACGATACAGTGGACTATGCAAAGGCCCAGTATGAGATGAAGTACATACTGAAAACGGTGAACCAGAGCGATCTATTTGACAACAGTCTGTACGATGAGGTGACGGTGCCCGAGAAGAATGCCTGACGCCCGAATTTTCCATTTTTATATATTTTATCTTTTAATGCGCAGCAGAATTGCAGACAGCGTTCTTGAACAGGAAAAAATAGAAGAATGGTTTTAGGGATGAAGGTTTTGTTTTCCTTTTGAATGCGTTCCTTTGTGAGTATGGAACTTTCCAGTTGGGTCCGTTCCTGTGACCGGATCGGTCTGCATCTTGGCATGAATCGTCTCGATGATATTCTTGGCATAGGGACAGATGTATTCGCCAGCCTGGTTTTTGGCGGTAATGCAGATGCCTATGAATACGTGGGTTGGCAGGTCTCCCATTGGCGGCTGATTCCAGAACTTGAATTCGTTTAGCCTCGCGCCCATTGCGACACCCGGACAGCCTCCGCAGTCGAGCAATCCAACGATTTCGGCTGATGGGCTCAGGCTTTTGAACTCATCATCCCTGTCATTGAACGCCTTCAGACAGCGGCTACAAGCAACGCATTTGTCTATCATGTCGATCTTACAGCCAACGACAAGAACTCTTTCCTTGCTATTGTCCATAATCTCTTCCACCATTTTTTAGAAACATGATACTACTATTATAACTATTTATAAGTATGTTTAAAATTTTTTAAGAATGATTGGCAGAAACTGCCTGAACGAAAAAAAGGTTCTGCCGCGAAGGCTAATTATGCCGTTGATGCTAATTCCGCCGCTGCTGATGCCGACTGTTTCCGCGGGCTATCTTCCCCAGAAGGGCTCCTTCTTGCGCTTGATCTCCAGGAAATTTTCCAGGACCTCGCGCTCGTCTTCGGCCAGCTTGGGCTTCAGCTCCAGCTCCACAATGCGAGCATGCTTCTCGGGAATATTGACGTAGAGGATGTCGCCTTCATGGATCTGTCTGCCCACCGTAGGCCCATCGATGGAGATGGCCACCTCCTGCCCGACGGTTGCTGAGCCCACGTTTTCGTTGCGGGCCTGAATTCCCCTGATCTCGCCCACGTTTGCTCCGTCTTCTCTCATCAGGTTGACATGGGTCCGGATCACGCCGCCGATTATCTGAACGCCGACGATTGCAGGCCTGGACTGCCGGAAGACGCAGTCCGGCAGAAGACGCACGGCACCGGGGCGGATTACCGCCTCAAGCCTCTCCTGTTCTATGCGCATCTTCTGCTCTTCAGTCCACTGATCATAACTCTCTAAAATGCTGTAAATGATATCGCTGCAAAATACAGGCACATTGGTCTTCTGAATCTCGCTGATGGCGTCGGGAAGGATCGGCACATTGAATGCCAGGATTGCGGAAAGGAGGGGCTCTTTTATGGCGGACGCGCGGATCACATCTCTTCTGGAGACGGGACCCACATCGGCATGGTGAATGGCAATGTTCTTCGCCTTCAGCTCGCCTAAAAGCGCTTCCAACGATCCTATGGCGTCTGCCTTCAGGACCACGCCTTCGCTCTCGCCATCGATGCGCACTGCCTCGAGTTCCGATTTCATCTCCCTGGAGAGAGTGTCTATCTCTTCTGCATTGGCCACCACGCGGATGGTTGATCCGGCAAGAGCATTTTCCAATTTGGGCGCAGAGATCTTCACGCCTGATGCTGCCGCCACATGTTTTACCGGCAGAAATCTCTCTTCGCTTCGAATCTCCATCAGTGGCTTGGGCTTGAGAAGGGCTCTGATCTTCGTGACAATGGGATCATGGGCGGTTCCCACAATCACCGTGTCGCCTGAATTGAATTCGCCGTTGTAGAGAATGACATCCAGTGTTGTTCCCAGGCCTTTTTCCTCTTTTACCTCGAGGATTGTGCCCGTGCCAGGGCCGCTTGCGGCAAGCTTCAAGTTGTCCTTTAGGAATTTCTGCGCGAGGCCCACGAGAATCATGAGAATATCCGGCACACCTTCGCCGGTGATAGCGCTGATGGGCACGATTCCAACCGTCTTTGTGAAGTCTGAAATGCGATCGTACCGGTCACCGTTAAACCCATGTTTGTAGAGCTCTCCCACCAGCTCGTAGATCCTGGTGTCCAGTTCCTCAGTCACCCTTTCATTCTGTGCTTTGATGCTCTTGCCGAAAGGAGCATTGGGAATTGAATGCCAGCCGCTGAGGCGGTCCATCTTGTTGGCTGCGACCAGGAATGGGGTCCTGAACCGCTTGAGAATGGCCAGAGACTCGATGGTCTGGGGCTGAAATCCCTCGTTTACGTCCACAATCAGCACGGCCAGATCGGCGAGAGAGCCGCCCCGGCTTCGCATGGAGGTAAATGCATGATGGCCCGGGGTATCGATGAACAGCAGACCGGGAACCTGCATCTCCTTTCCGAAGTGAGATCCGCAGAAATCCTGGACAACGCTCAGCGGGACCTCGGTAGCTCCGATGTGCTGGGTGATTAGACCGGCTTCGCCTTTAGCAACTGCCGTTCCCCTGATCTTATCGAGAAGAGAGGTCTTGCCGTGGTCCACATGCCCCATTACCACTACTATGGGTGTCCTGAGGTTGGACTCGCCCTCCTTCGTCTTGCCGGCTTTTTTGGACTTATGTTGCATAGCGGTCGCTCCCTGAAAGAAGTAAGTCGAAAAAATACATCTCAGTTTGAGAATTTAAAGGCTCCGATAAGAGGAGGCAGAAGATGCACTCTGCCTGATCTCATTCGTAAAGCCATGCTTCATCTATTCGCCTGTAATCCACCAGTTCGTCCGGGCTGAAGTGCAGGGCGATTTCGCGAGCCGCAGAGGCTGCTGAATCCGAGCCGTGCACGACATTGCGTCCCGTCTCGATGCCCAGGTCTCCCCGGATGGTCCCGGGGACGGCATCGACCGGATTGGTGGCGCCGTTCATCTTCCTCATGGCGGCGATGGCTCCACGCCCCTCGACGACCATTGATACGGAAGGCCCGGAGGTGATGAAATCCACCAGGTCCTGATAGAATTTCTTGCCCACGTGCTCAGCATAGTGCGCCTTGGCTTTCTCCACCGGCATCAGGGCGAGCTTCATGGCTACTATCTTGAAGCCCTTCTCCTCGATGCGCTGCAGTATCTTGCCAATGAGCGCCCGCTGGACACCGTCGGGCTTAACCATGACAAAGGTTCGCTCTAGCTCTGCCAGGCCTTATGCCCCCTTTCGGGCCCATTTGATCCTTCTGGTTACGCGGCCAAGGGCTACGTTGTTCTCGCACTTGGCTGAGCAGAAGTAAAAGACCGTGCCGTCTTTTTTGGCATAGAGCTTGCCAGTTCCCGGCTCGATGGTCTTGTTGCAGAATGAACACTTTCTTGCTTCCATCTTCCATCACCTGCTGGTAAGCTTCTTGGCCTCTCTGGCAGTCTCGAGCAGCATCAGGACATCGCCCATGCGGATCGGCCCCATGCAGTTCCTGGTGATGATGCGGCCTTTGTTGTTGCCTTCCAGGATACGGCATTTAATCTGCGTTGCCTCACCATGCATGCCGGTAACGCCGATGACCTCGATGACTTCTGCCGCTACTCCGTTCTCATCCTCCATCGGATATCACCTACTTCAAAGCTGCTACTTTCTGGACTATCTCATCGAGCAGCTCTTTTCCCTTTCCGGGCTCCACGATGGCCGCGGCGGCGCTCTTTACGGCAAGGCCGGCGGCAGCACCAAGCTCGCTCTGCTTCTTGACATAGATGTAAGGTGTCTTCTTTTCTTCGCAAAGAGCTGGGATATGGGCCACGATCTCTGGCGGGGTGACGTCTTCGCCGACTATGACCAGGCGGGCTACACCGCGCTCAATGGCCTTGGTGGCTTCGTTGGTTCCCTTCTTGATCCTGCCTGTGTCACGAGCCAGTTCAAGGGCTTCAAGAGACATGGTAGCCAGCTCAGCTGGAACATCAAATCTTACGAATATTGGTCTTGCCATAATTTAATCTCCTTCCGGGCATTTCGCCCATCATCATTCATCGCAAAAACGCCTAACGAGTTAGACGATTCAGATGGTAACTGCCATTAGCTCCATATGTAAAAAGGTTGCGCTACGGCCCGAGAAGAGCCGTGAGCACGCTTTGCAGATTTTCCGGGGCCACAGGTCCCGAGATATCTGTCTCTGAGCCTGCGGCAGAGTAGCTCAGATTGTTCTTCGAGGCGATTTCTGCAATCTTGCTGCTCGTAGCTGCCTGGGGCTGCAGATACCGGGCGTTAAGGTCAAAGCCATGGTCGGTGCTGTTTTCCACATTTACAGTCAGGCAGAATTCCCTGTATCCGCCGGAGAGAGGCATGCTCTCGCCTCCGCTGCCCAGAGCGGCCACCTGCATGTCGGCCTGATCATCATCAACCAGAGTGAAGTTCTGGGCAGACAGCCCGCCAGAAATCACATCCAGGACCTGGCGCAATGAATCCTGCGAGCCGAAGAGGGAGGGCTTTCCGAACACGACGGAATAATCGGTTCCCACAGGAATCATCATATAGTCCTGGTAAGGTATCACCAGGCCATCGTAGCCGACCCGGTATGGCTTGACGGCATGAAACTCAGTCCAGGTGCCGTTGAAAACTGCGTCGGCCAGCTTCTCAATCCTGTTGCCGTAAATCTGATTTCCGTAATTCAGGCCAACGGACTGAGGCAGTGCGGCAGCCGCTGCCTGCGTCAGGTTTTCTGATGCACTCACGTTGATCCAGTATGCCATGACCGTGCTCTCGGGAGACATTTGCAGGACGTCCTGCAGTCCATTAAAGTCCCATTCTACGTAGCGGCCCTGCACCCCAAAGGTCTGCAAGGAGTCCTGGCCCGATACCGTAACAGCATTCTGGTTTTCGTCTCCGCCCCTCAGCACGAAGCTGGCAAAGGCGGACAGTATCATGATAACGCCCACAAAGATAGCAAAAGCCTTGCCTGTAGATTTCATTCGCGCTTATGTCGCGATACCCAATATTTAATGTTTCTCAGAGGACCAGAGCGGTTCGTCCTGAACATAGCTTCTTTTCAGGCGAAGAGCAGTCTCTGCCTTCTCCAGTTCGCGACCCAGGTAGCCGGCATGGTCCAGGCGGCTTATCAGGTTCATCTCGATCAGAGTATTGAGGATGTCGCGAGCATTCCGTCCCGCGACGGTTGTGCTGCCGGTTTGGGCAAGTATCGATTGGGAGGAAATTGATATCCGGAAGCATCCGCAGCGGTCAGGCTGGAAGGTATGGCCTGATTTTGCCTCGATGGCGCCACTGGGCATGGGCGCCAGCGGCAGGCGGCGTTTCTCCTTGAGGATGAGCAGGTCCAGGCCCAGGTCTTTGGGCGGGGCCTTGCGCTCCTGGGCCAGAGTCATCATCTTTGAGGCGGTGGCAAGTTCCCGGACGCTTCCTGCTGCCTTGCCGCTGTACTCCGGGGTGAACAGGATGGCTGCGCCGCACTCTCTGCCCAGGGCGGCGAGCAGAGCGTTGGAGCCAACAGTATCGGCATCCAGTAGCTCGGTGACATTGCCTGCCCCGAAGAAGAGTGGGATCTCGGGGTGGCTCTCCCGGAAGAGCAGGTACCTTTGCAAAGAAGTGGCCAGACCCTGCAAAGGCGGGTCAAGAACCGGGTCTGCTATGGCCGGTATTCCCAAAGAGAGGGCCCCGTTCAGGTTCTCTTCCAGGGAGTGTGGACCCGGGCCGGGAATGACCACGGCGGGTGTTCCTGCCCCGGCCACGGCTTTGCCCACCTGGGGCAGGTTGCTGCCGTTCAGGCTCAGGATGAGGTCTGCTCCGGCCTGAAGCCCGGCCAGGATCAGGTCGCTTCTCACGGTGTCGATGCTTATGGGAAGGTTTGTGGCCCTTCTGGCGGTCTCCAGGGCGCTTTTTACCTGATCGGGCCGGGCGTTCAGGGGCAGTCCCAGGTCGATCATATCTGCGCCCTGCTCCTCGTAGTAGCGGACCCGGCGGGTCAGGTTCTCCGGGCTGAAATGAGTGGCATCGACTATCTCCGCCAGGACCTTCATGCGTGAGCTGCCCCCGATCTTAACGCCTCTGATGATGTTGGCGAAGCCGGCCTTCTCTTCCAGCACCGCGAGCCGGCAGAGAGCCTCCGCTCTGGCGTTCCCGTCCAGAAGCTGGCATGCGGGGATGGTGCGGGAGAGCTCTATCTGGTCTCTGCCGTCTCCGGCGAGAAGGCGCAGGACTGCCCTCAGGTCTGCGGCGTTCTTGGGGCCGAGGCGGATCTTTGTGTCCAGAAGGCGCTCAGCCTGCCGGAAATCGGCGGTAATGGCTCCGGGAATGAGGATGAGATCGTAGCCGCGGGGGGAGGCGGAGAGGAG
>JGI20214J51088_10001974_pt1 | contig 13874 bp, 15 predicted proteins | sample WetSurMetagenome_FD_51088 | JGI IMG/M metagenome (IMG submission 51088) | reverse complement strand
TTTTTGTGGTGAAAAACAAAGTAATACAATTTGGGCTGAACTCTATTATGAATTCAGCCCTTTATTTTTTCTTATTTAAAAGTTTTACCGGACAGCAATAATTATATTCCTTAACCGGTTCAATAATATAGTCCCACTTTTTATCCATGTCATGTACAGGGAACAGAGTATCGTCGGAGATGAGAGTACCGCCTTTCTTCAGTATTTTAATACAGTTTGGCAGCAACTTTGCATATAATCTTTTGTCTACATCCTGAAAAATCATATCATATTTTTCGTCGAGTTTGGCTACAATATCCATAGCATCACCTTTCAACAATGTTATTGTATTGTCAACGCCGGCATTCTTAAAGTTCTGTTCCCGCACAGGTTGACATAGAAATGGATGTTACGTTGATCGAAATAGGGCGTACATGTTTCCCATATATGTGTGTTTGGATATTGTTTTTCGAGTGTCTCCCAAATGGCTTTTCCAAAATCATGGTTCTGGCATTCCACCTTTACATATAGGAAATCAAGATTGCAGTGATGAGTCTGTCTGTTGATGTTTACAATTGTTCCACCCACTCGTTGCTCGTCAGCAACAGCTTCATAGGCCATAGCATCTTTGTTTTGGAGCGATGAGTCAATATCACACTCTGGCAGCACCAACTTTTGGTCTGGGCCATACTGTGCTTCATAACTTCTCTGAAAAGACTCTTGAATCTCTTCCTTAAAGGCAGGAAGCTGGTTGGAAACAAGTTCTCTTAAAATGATATTCATATTGTCGTATTTATTGATTGAGCCATTCTTTCAACAGTGAAGCACGTTCCCTACTACACATGAGTTCCACATCATCATAGCCTTGAAGCTGTACACGGAGTTTGCCACCGAAATAGGTTTTCAGCCCATTTATACAATCTATGTGCACGATATACTGGCGATTAACACGGAAGAAATGATGCGGGTTAAGTTGTCGTTCAAGTTCGTCGAGCGACATAGACAGGCTATAACACTTTCTCGTGCGCAGATACACCCGTGTATCTTTATACTCTGTGCTGATGAAACTCACATCATTGACGTTGACCACTTCAAAGCCATCCTTATAAGGAATGAGGAAACGCTCACGAAATTGATAACTGTCTGTACGCATTTGAGTCAAAATTGTCTTCAATCCTTGCAAATCAGCTGATTCAGTTTCAGGTCTTTTCTCGCAGAGATTTCTAATGCGATCAAGAGTCTCTCTCAACTCTTCTTCCTCAATGGGTTTCATCAAATAAGCCAATCCGTTGTATTGAAAGGCTTTAAGCGCATATTCATCGTAAGCTGTGGTGAATACAAGCTTGGAAGCATCGTCCAATATATCAAGAGCATCAAAGCTAACTCCGTCGCTCAGTCGTATGTCTGCAAATACAAGGTCAGGAGCCATTGCTCCCTGATGAGTGGTAAGCCATTGTCGAGTCTCCTCTACTGATTCCAACGGTCCCTCCACAACTATAGTGGGGTCATAGGTCGTAAGCTTTCTCCGCAGACGATTGTAATTGCGAAACTCATCTTCAATAATCAGGACTTTCATTATGCTTCAAATTTTAGTAAGGGTAAGGTGACGGTGAAGTTATGACCATCATTGCTGATGATGGGTTGTTCTGTAGAGAGCAAACGATAACGTTCTTGCAAATTGGGAAGCCCAATGCCTGTGGAATCCACCTCTGAAGAGAGAGGGAAGACAGGATTGCTCACCAGCACATAATGTCCGTTGATGCGGACATTTATCACAAGTGGTCGCTCGACGCTGTGAGCATTGTGCTTAATAGCATTCTCCACAAGCATTTGAACGACTAAAGGCGGGACGCCCAATGATTGTACCCGGGTTATTTCCTCCTTGGTAGGAAACTCCACATAAATAGCCGTGCCAAAGCGAGTTCCTATCAAATGGACGTATGAGTAGAGCATACGTAATTCATTTTTGATGCTGACCAGTTGAGTATTCATATTGACTAACTTGTAACGATATACTCTTGAAAGATTATCAAGAAAGTTGCGTGCCTCGTTAGGATTTTCCTCTATGAGTTCAGAAAGAATACTGAAGTTGTTGAAGAGAAAATGGGGATCAACCTGCGTTTTCAGTACCATAAGTGAAGTTTGTAAATTGACTTCACGCTGCCGCATATTCTCCATTTCCAAACGGTGTGCTTCTTCTGCTTGTTCTTTGTAATTCTCCTGAAAGGATATATTGGCGTGGATACCAGATATAAACGTGGCTACAAGGGAGAAGAGATATACGGTCTTAATATACTCCTGACGAGGCAAATTGCCCCAAATTATTACCATTCCTTGGGTCATCAGCACAGCCATAAGCGTATTGGTCGCTAGCAACAAAATAGAGTAGAGAAACAGTTTATAGCGATAATTCTGCAAAGGCTGGAACCATCGGATAAAAAGGTGATTGAAAAGTAGCGAAATACTCAAGAATACCACCATCACCATTCCATCGCTCAAAAAGTCGTAGACCGTATAGGAGCCTTTGAAATCTCCAGTGTCTCCATAGCCCATTACGTATAAGAACACAAATGAGGCAGCAAAGGCTATCGACCACAGTGTGGTATAAAGCAGGAGCTTTTGGACAATTCTTTTCATCAATTGTTTTGTTTTGTTTACAAATTTAGTCAAAAAATGGAAAACAGATTCTGAAGAATCTTTGAAACGTATAAAAACCTTGTTGAAACGGTGAAAAAGTGTTCCGATTATGCATTATGACGGTTCAGAAGCCAATAGCTCTGCTTCAGATATTTTTCTGCTCATAATCTTCCTTGATGGATGTACCTTTGTAGGCAAAAAGAATATTGTATCAATAAAAAACGGAACAGATGAAGCTAAGAAGTTGGGGACTGATATTTCTTGTCCCGATGCTTGCAGCCTGCCAGCAAAAAACTACTACGGATACCTCCATTACTACAGAGAAAATTGAAACCATCGTTGTAACTCCACAAACAGCCACGCTCACCCTGAGATATCCGGCGACAATGCGTGGTCAAAAAGACATTGCCATTTACCCACAGATAGAAGGCAAGATTGTAAAAGTCTGTGTAGAGGAAGGACAAAGCGTGCACAGTGGACAGGCACTCTTCATGATTGACCAGACAGGCTATCGCGCTTCGCTGGCTACAGCACAGGCCAATATGCAAGTAGCAAGAGCAAAAGTAGGCAATGCACGTCTCACCTTGGATAGCAAACAAGAACTGAAGCTGCAAAAGGTTGTTTCATCCTTCACCGTTGCGCAGGCTTCATACGCTTTTAAAATGGCGCAGGCAGAATTAGCTCAGGCGCAGGCGGAAAGGAATAATGCAGCCAACAATCTCTCTTATACAGTGGTGCACAGTCCGTCTGATGGTGTCGTGGGAACACTACCTTATAAGACAGGTTCGCTCGTTTCGTCCACCATGTCTAACCGCTTACCTATGTGTCGGACAACGCCCGTATGGTGGCTTATTTTTCTCTTGACGAGCAGCGCCTGTCTTCACTCCTTCGACAATATGGATCTAAAGAAGAGACACTAAAGAAAATGCCCTCCGTAAAATGGGAAACCAGTGACGGGAGCATTTACGAGTATCCAGGTAGGATTATTACAATCAGCGGGCTCCTCAATGAGCAGACTGGAAGCGTAAGCGTGCGTGCAATCTTCGACAACAAAAGGCGACAACTCATCAGTGGTGCCATGGGTAATATATTGTTGCCGATAAAAATGCCTAACGCTATTGTGATTCCGCAAACTGCGGTTAGCGAATTGCAGGATAAAATGATTGTTTACCGCATGGTGAACGGAAAGCCCAAGATGACACTGATTAAAGTATATCCCATCAATGATGGAAAAACTTACATCATTATCAGTGGATTGAAAGCTGGAGACAAGATAAGAAAATAAAAAGATATTGGTAAAAGTATGATAAGTCTTAAAACATTTATTCAACGTCCCATCTTCTCGGCTGTCATATCCGTATTGATTGTGCTGATGGGAATTGTGTCGCTTTTTTCCCTGCCCGTAGAGCAATATCCTGATATGGCTCCGCCTACGGTCAATGTGATGACTACCTATCCCGGAGCCAATGCCGAAACTGTTATCAAAAGTGTTATTACACCACTTGAAGAAACAATCAATGGTGTGGAAGGAATGACCTATATGACCTCCACAGCCAGCAATACAGGAGAGGCAAGCATTACGATTTTCTTCAAGAATGGAGTCAACGCAGACATGGCAGCCGTTAATGTGCAAAACCGTGTACAGACGGCACTTGCCAATCTGCCTGCAGAAGTAACACGTCAAGGTGTAACTACTGAAAAGGAGCAAAATTCCGAACTCATGACCGTTAGCCTGTATAGTGAAAAAGGTCTATGGGATGAGAATTTTCTCAATAATTATATGAATATCAACGTTGTACCCAGGTTGAAGCGTATCTCTGGTGTAGGAAAGATAATGCTTTATGGTTCAGACTACAATATGCGATTGTGGCTCAGTCCTGATAAAATGGCACAATATAAGCTTGTTCCTGCAGATATCAGCAATGCACTAGCTGCCCAAAACATTGAAGCAGCCACAGGTGCATTCGGTGAGAACCACGACAATACATACGTATATACGATGAAATATCGTGGTCGTCTCTCCACACCGGAACAGTTTGGCAACATCGTCATCCGCAGTCTTGCCAATGGCGAGATACTCCGACTGAAAGATGTGGCTAAAGTGGAGATGGGTAGTGAGAGTTATAACTACACCAATACGCTCGATGGTCACCCTGCCGCCATAGCCCTTATTCAGCAACGGGCTGGAAGCAACGCCTCCAAGATTATCAACGAGATTGATCATGTGTTGGAAACTACGAGCTTGCAGTTGCCTATGGGAATGAAATTTCAGAAGATCAACGATACTAATCATTTTCTCAATGCTTCCGTCAGGGTGGTGATCCGAACGCTCTTCGAGGCTTTGCTGTTGGTCATTCTGGTAGTTTATGTCTTCCTTCAGGACTTGCGTTCCACATTGATTCCATCTGTAAGTATCATCGTCTCGCTTGTAGGCACTTTTGCGTTCATGCAGATGGTAGGGTTCAGTATCAACCTCATCACGTTGTTTGCTCTCGTGTTGGCGATCGGCACTGTGGTCGATGACGCCATCATCGTCGTGGAGGCGGTGCAAGCCAATTTCGACAAAGGTTATCGCTCTCCCTATTTGGCCGCTCGTGACGCAATGGGCAATGTTGCAAAGGCACTATTCACCTCAACCCTTATCTTCATGGCTGTGTTCATACCTGTCAGCATGATCGGTGGCACTTCAGGTATTTTCTACCGGCAGTTCGGACTTACGATGGCTGTTGCCGTTGGTATCTCTGCGGTCAATGCTTTTACCCTGTCCCCAGCTCTTTGTGCGCTGTTATTACATCCGTATATGGATGAGAGTGGGCAACAGAAAAACAACTTTACAGCTCGTTTCCGCCATGCGTTCAATGTCGTGTTTGAGGTGATGAGTAAGAAATATGCCCAAGGGGTGCTGAAATTCGTCCGCCATAAGTATGTATCGTTCTCCGTGATAGCAATAGCCGGAGTTATCCTTTTTGTTTTAGTGAAAAAGACCCCCACGGGAATTGTGCCCGATGAGGATTTAGGTATGCTCTATGTCAATCTGACAACTAAGCCCGGCACATCCTTGGCCGAAAATGCCAAGGCACTGGCTAAGATGGAGAAGAAACTCAAAACCATTTCAGGCATTGCGCATTATGCGGTTACTAATGGCTATTCCTTCACTTCTTCGGGTTCTAACACAGGCATGTTCTTTGTGCCGCTGAAGGAATGGAACGAGCGTGGCAAAGGAGAAAGCGTGGCAGCGATTACCGAGCGTATAAACGAGGCCGCACGCACTATCCCCGAAGCAGATGTGATGGTGATGGCACCGTCGATGATTCCGGGGTTTGGCATGAGCAATGGCTTTGACTTGAATCTACAAGACCGTTCGGGGGGAAGCATCGAACGATTTCAGCAGGTGAAGGACCGTTTTGTTGCGGCATTGTCGAAACAACCCGAAATTGGCAATGCTTATTCAGATTTCAGTGCCGACTATCCCCAGTATTGGGTGGATATTGATGCTGCTAAATGTCAGAGGGCTGGTATCACGCCGAATGAAATTTTGGAAACTGTAGCAAGCTATTATGGCGGAAGCTATATCTCCAACTTCAATCGTTTCTCCCGTCTTTACAACGTGACGATGCAGGCCAGCCCCGAAACGCGGGTAACAAGTGAGTCGCTCAGCCACATTTTCGTGCGTCTTGTCAATGGCGAGATGGCTCCTGTTACATCGTTCATCAAACTGACCCCAACCAAAGGACCACAGATTCTGAGTCGTTTCAATCTGTTCTCTTCCATCAACATTACTGGAACTCCGGCACAAGGGCACAGCAACGGCGAAGCGATGAAAGCCATAGAACGTGTGGCGAAAACCAAACTGCCATTGGGGTATTCGTATGAATGGGGTGGATTAAGTCTGGAGGAAAGCCAATCATCAAACAACTTTATCTTGGTTTTCCTGCTTAGTTTCCTCATCATATATTTGGTGCTGGCTGCTCTTTATGAGAGCTTAGTATTGCCGTTTGCCGTGATACTGACCGTGCCTGTAGGTATCTTGGGAAGTTTTCTTTTGGCACAAATGTCGGGATTGCAAAACGATGTCTATATGCAGACGGGTATCGTGATGCTAATTGGTCTGCTGGCAAAGACAGCCATTCTCATCACTGAATATGCCGTAGATCATCGACGCAGGGGAATGGGATTGGTACAAGCGGCTTACAATGCTGCCAAAGACCGTTTTAGACCTATTTTGATGACCGTATTGACAATGGTCTTGGGCATGCTTCCGTTGATGGTAGCCAAAGGGGCTGGAGCCAACGGAAGCCATTCGCTGGCAAGCGGTGTGGTGGGAGGCATGCTGGTAGGAAGTGTAGCGCTTCTTTTCCTTGTACCTGCACTCTTTGTAGTGTTTCAGTGGATACAAGAACATTGGATGCCCCATCGGTTGATTGATAACAAAGATATTGTTTCTGACAAATAAGTACAAAATGAAAAAAAAACTATACGGTATTTTCTTGGCGTTCGCGGTCTTCACCTCATGCGCAACTTTCAAGGACTATGAGCCACAAACGGTAGATGTTATCCATTTCCTCCGTAAGGAACTGCAAGACAGAACTTCCATGAACGACACAACCTCTTTGCTCCATTGGCAGAATTTTTACAAAGACCAACGCTTGCAGGAACTTATTCGTGAGGGGCTAGAAAAAAACAAGGAACTGGAAATGGCACGTCTGCGCGTAGATGAAGCCACTGCTAGCCTTCGTGGCGCATATGGATTGCTGCTCCCCTCAGTGAGTCTGACAGGCGAGGGAAATATCAGCAGTTTTGATGGGGCAAAGGCTGAAAAGACCTATAATCTGGGCACAACACTGAACTGGGAAACAGATATAGTCGGCAAACAGCGTAATGCCATCAAGGGTACAATAGCCACAATAGACGAGCGCAGGGCTTATCGGCAGTTAGTACGTACACGGCTCATTGCCACCATTGCCGAAGCTTATTACACACTGGAAATGCTGGATGCCAAGAAAAAGGTACTGGAAGAAACCATAGACAGTTGGAAACGGCAGGTTACCGTATTGCAAGCCCTCATGGATGCTGGTGAAACCGAGAGCAGTGCTGTAGCGCAAGCCGAGGCGAGCCGCTATGAATCCAAAACAATGCTGTTGCTGGTCGAAAAACAATTGTTTGAAACCGAAGGCAGCCTTTCGATATTGCTTGCAAAAAATCCCAGTGCCATCAGCCGAGGGGTTTTCTCCGACCAAGATTTCTCCAATAGCTTGGCAACCGATATTCCTGTCACCGCCCTTGCCACTCGTCCTGATGTACTTCAGGCAGAAGCTGCGCTCCGTTCCTCATTCTATCAGGCCAATGTGGCACGAGCAGCCTTCTATCCCTCTTTACGCTTATCGGCATCTGCGGGATGGACCAACAATGGTAGCATGGGCATTGCCAATCCTGGAAGTCTGCTATTGCAAGCCATAACCTCACTTACTCAGCCCCTCTTTGTCAACGGACAGAACCGCGCCAATCTCGCCATTGCGCAGTCGCAACAGAAACAGGCTATGGCGCAATTCTCACAAACACTGCTTGACGCGGGCAATGAGGTGAACAATGCGTTGAAAGCTTATCAAACGGCTACCCGACAAACAAATCTGCAAGAACACCAAATACGGAAACTCCAAGAGGCAATCCGTGCCGCAGATGCCCAAATGAGATATGGTGATGGCAATGCTCTTCAGATAATTGTGGCTCGTCAGTCGTTGCAGACGGCTCAGTTGCAGCAGCTTGCTCCCAAATACGAGAAAATAGAAAGTTACATTATCCTTTTCCGTATGTTGGGAGGTGGCAACTGAAAAAAATAGCTTTGGTGATTAAATGCTGACATCAAGTCTTTCAGATCTTAATTATATTCTTATTTAAAGACAAAATTACCGAGTGCATGATCATTATATCACTCTTTTTGTAATCTCAAATCGTCTGACTACATTGTCATTCCCTTTAGAAAAAGCTCAATAGCGTTAAAATGTTAGTAAGTAAGTAGTTTTAGCATGAAATCCTTTTAAAATTCCCATTTTTCAGTATATTTTTGTAGCAAGAAATTCTCAAGGACACCCATGTTGGATCATAATACATGACCCTTTGTAAGAGAGATCCTTACCTTTTATATCTTATGAAATATTTTTCAATCGCAGTATCTCCCATTTTGATGTTGGGGTCATACACGAACTTAAAGAGAAGGGCTTAGGACAATAACTTGAAAGTGAAGGTCTTTAACTCTACCTCTAAATAGCGGTGTAAAGGTAAGCAAATTATTTGTGGATAAAGAATTTAATACTAAAAATGGTGTTGTTTTTATATTTTACAATAAGAACTTTTAGCAGACTTAACGAAAAAATCAACGTACTTTTAAGAAATTGTACTTAGAAATAAACGAAAAGTTATATAATAGTTGCACATTGTTATATACTATTTTTTTGCTTAAATCAAGTTTGATGCGGTTTATTTGCTTGCGTTGCCCGCAAAACATGCGGCTTATTTTGCAGTTTTAGCCGCAAAAGTTTGTTTCTCCAAATTTTATTATTTAATTTTGCGATTATAATTAGATAGAATATGTTTATTTACGAAAGAGAGAACTGGACAGATTTTCGTTGGGATACCAACCAACTGATAGATCTCATGGCGCAAGTGAATCGTGAAACTGGTTTTCTTGCGGGAAGATTGAGTGCTATCGGATTCGATGCCCAACTATCAACAGTCGCCGAAACTATTGCTAATGACATCGTAGCTTCATCGGCCATTGAAGGTATTATCCTTGATTCGTCTGAAGTGCGCTCTTCTGTAGCTCGAAAGTTGGGTATCAAAGTCGCCGACGAAAAAGCTCCAACGCATTATATAGATGGCATCGTAGAAATGATGCTCGATGCCACAGCTAATTATCTCGACCCGCTATCTGAAAAAAGGCTTTTCTCCTGGCATGGAGCATTATTCCCCACAGGACGAAGTGGACTTTCGGAAATTAATGTTGGAGCCTATCGCACAGAGCCAATGCAAGTCGTGTCCGGCATGTTTGGCCGTGAGAAAGTGCATTATCGTGCCCCTGAAGCGGAGAAAGTGCCTGCAGAAATGAAGACTTTTATCGATTGGTTCAACGATAAAGATGTCAAGCCTTCATATATCAAGTCTGCCATTGCCCATTTCTGGTTTGTAAGCATTCACCCTTTTGATGATGGAAATGGCCGAATAGCGCGAGCCATCTCTGATATGATTCTTGCTCAGACTGAAAGTAACGGCCAACGTTTCTATAGCGTTTCTTCTGAGATAAACAATGAGAAATCGGCATACTATGATGTACTTGAACGCACCCAGCATGGCGAGGGCGATCTGACCGAATGGCTGGCATGGTATCTTAAATGCATCGACAATGCCGTAATGGAGTCGTACACCATGTTAAGTGGCGTTCTTCGCAAGTCAATCTTCTGTCGCACACATTCACAGGTTCCTATTTCAGAGCGCGAGAAAAATGTACTTAACACATATCTGGACGGATATGATGCCAAGCTTACGATTAAGAATTATGCCAAGCTGTGCAAGATATCAACTGATACTGCCGCCCGTGATATTCATGATCTTGAGGGTAAAGGCGTGCTTCGCATGGCTCAAGGCAGAATAAGGGATGCTTCATATTCTCTGGTTTATTTACATGACGTGTTGCAATATGAGAATCTGACTACTGCCGAGTATGACAGCAAGCATTACATATCTGCCACGTTTTCAGACCACAGAATAATTGAAGAGCGAATCTCCGATATCGATTGGCTAAGATTTTCTCAGAAAGAAGTCATCTTGCAGGATTTGGCCGACAAGTATTTTGCATTCCTAAAAATGGGATAATAAGTCCATCATACTCATTAATCCCTTTAAACCAGCGAATTGGTACGCAAGATTATGTACATAAACGAAAAAAAGGCACATCTTGTCTATTTTTAGGATAATGATTTCTTATTAATCTTATATTGCTTAGATATTTATATTACCAATATTGATTATGCTTCCTTACTCACCTTTACATCAGGACAATATTTCTTAGTCATTTTAAATTTTACAGTACGAACCACCTAAATGGTCCTACATTGCGTGATATTTTCTATCCCCAAAACAGTATACTGTTGGCAATGTATTAACTTCTTGCATGGCAGCAAACGTACTTTATCCTTATAGACATTAATCAGATTATATTTTGCGTCCTTGACACCACCTTTAGCAAGGCTTCTGGGACCGCTGCCCAGAGTTACGTTTGATAAATCCAGACGTTTAAACCACGCATGTTTTGATTTTTCCGCCATATATAGGAACAACCGCTTCACCTTAAAGGATGAACATTGCTCAAGCAGTTTAGTCACTATACCTGCCCGCAAGGTGGTAAGCATTTCCATCAGATAATACACGTCCATCAGATTATAGTATTCCGGAGCAAGCAAAAGACATTCCATGATGGCAAGTTCAGGAGTGGAAACTTGTAATGTCAAACCTTCATGTTTTATCTGAGTCACACCTATGCTTCCATCGAACACCTTAGAGGAAAATTCCCTGAGCGTTCGTTCCCATTCATAGGAGGTCATCCATTTGGGGAGTCTGTGATCAAATGGCGTGAAAACGTATACCAAAGGCTTTCCGACAGTAACATAATGAGAATAACCATGAAGTTCCAGCGCGGCAGAAGCTCCGATACGATAATGTCCTCTCAGTTGCTTTTCATAAGAGCCCAATGCGCCATAAAGCGTAGGCGTATCATTATCTGTATATTCCGGTGGCCATACGTGTAAGCCAACCAGACTTCACATACTTTCCCTGTTCTGTCCGATTAAGTCCCTGATTCTCCAGCCATGATGTACTCATCACTCCAGCCGGAAGGGACAGCTTCATTATATTGTTTATTTTCGTTGCCATATTGCAATAAATATAATTGCAAATTTAACTGTAAAATAAACAATATCCAAATTATTCTGAATTTTTCTGCATTTATCAAGTCAAAGGATGCCACCTTCTCATCGAATTCAATGGTCGTTATTTTTCCGCCGTATTCTTTTACTTCTAAAGCCATAGAAGTAGTAGAATAGCCTACACTTGTACCTATTTCCAATATGTTCATAGGTTTGGCAAGTTTTATTAGTAAGCGAAGAAAGTTTGCAGTACAATCGTCTACTGTAGAAATATATTTCTTTATTTCCATGTCTTTGACATTGCTCTTTTGAAGTAGATATTCCTTCCTTTTATATAAACTTCCGATGTATTCGGTAATTTTTTCGTAATCTTCCATTATTGCCTTTTCATTATGGTGTCAACTAACGATTGAGGAAGTTTTTCTACAAATGCACCAAGTCCTGACATATAACCTACTTGGTATCTAGTGTGCGGATGTTTTGCCGTTAATGCTTCTTCTATAGTTAAGGCTACTATTTGAGGATCAGTCCTTTTCTTATCAAATTTGATGAAGCTCTTTTGTAATTGTAGCAATCTCTTACGATATATTTTTGTTGTTTCTTTAGTGCTGTTGTTTATCATATTGGTGAGTTGATGTTCAGTTTTTTCTGGTGAAGTGGTAGCAATTCCACCGCAACGGACAAGTATGTTCCGTATGCCGTCGGGTAGAAGTTCTATGTTTAATGTACGGGCTAAATAATTTACTGCGAAATCAGAAGCGTGGATGTCTGCCACATATGGCACAGGCAATAATCCCGGTGTTGCAATCCATATTATGCGTCCATGTGTAGCTCGTAACAATGGAAGAAGTTCTTGCAAAAGAACCACCGGACCTACCAACCGTTTTTCAAGTTCCAGACGGTAAGCGTCGATGTTCATTAGTTCTATCGGTGCGATTTGTCCGCCTCCGGCTATGTTTATTATGGAATACAAAGGTGGTATTTTGCCGCTATTTACCAACTCTTTAATTTGAGATGTAATAGTAGTAATTTGTGCCGAATCTGTCAAATCAAGCGGATAAACAGGGTGTAATCCTGAAAACTTGTATTCATTCAATTTATCGGCATCTGCCTTTTTGCGCACAGAAGCTAAAACCGTAAATCCTTTTTGGGCAAGATGCAATGCTACTGCATGGCCTATGCCGGATGATGCTCCGGTAACTAAAACTGATTTTGAATTATTATTGTACATAATCTTAAATAATTAATTGGTTTAATGCTGCAAAGATATAGTAGGGCAAAGGCGGCTACAATACTGAATAATCAGTATCTTTGTGGAAATTGGATTCATAATGAATATACGTGAACATCTTGCCAAGGAATATGCTTCGGTACTTTCTCAACAGAAATTTGTGCGTGAAGAACTTGATTATTCTATATTGGAACAACACAAACAGATGTTGAGCCATTTGGCAGAAGTGAGTAATTGTGGCGTAACGGTCTTCGATTTATTTACAGGGAAGCATGTGTTCAGCTCATATAATATGGAAGAATTGTTTGGCTTTGACATGTTATCAATTGAAAAGATAGGTAACAAATATATAAATTCAAGAACTCATCCTGACGATTATCTTTCTTTGACTCGCAACGGTATTTCTTTACTTCGATTTTTCTATTCGACCCCTGTTGATGAACGTATAAAATATAAACTTATCAACGAGTATCGCATTTTGAATGCACAAGATAAATATCTCAGAGTGATAGAGCAACATCAAGTGCTTGAACTTGATCCTCGCGGCAATGTGTGGTTGGCTCTTGCTGTAATGGATATATCGCCTAATCAGGAAGAGTATCAAGGCGTGAAGAGCCAATTGTTTAATTATAAAACAGGACAGTTGGTGCCTGTACCGACATCTCAGAGCGATGCTGTAGGCAAACCGGAACTTACTCAACGCGAACGGCAAGTGCTTGAATTGATACGTGACGGCTATTTTAGCAAAGAAATATCCGAAAAACTATTCATCAGTGTACATACAGTGAATACCCACAGGCAACGAATTCTTGAAAAACTTGGTGTTGACAACTCGATGGAAGCAGTGAAGTATGCTTCACAATTGGGATTGTTGCAATAGATTATATTTATTAATTTTACTACTTTTTCTTTTAATCTCCGTTTTTCCTATATTCAAGCGGAGTCATCTTAACATTCTTTCTGAAGAACTTACCGAATGCCGACGCATCTGAAAAATTGAAATAGTAAGAAATTTCCTGAATAGTCATTTCTGAAGATTTCAAAAGCGCCTTGGCCTTTAGAATAAGTGATTCGGTAATCCATTCGCTTACTGTTTTATTCGTTAGTGATTT
>JGI20214J51088_10001973_pt1 | contig 13876 bp, 8 predicted proteins | sample WetSurMetagenome_FD_51088 | JGI IMG/M metagenome (IMG submission 51088) | reverse complement strand
GAAGGCTGTAACCTCACTAAAAAAGGGCTAGAGTTTTGGGGGCAATTCAAAGAAATCTTCCCGAAACGAATAGAAATCCCTAAATCAGAGTTGACAGGCTCTGAATTTAATTTTGCTTTCTTAGTAAAGGACAGCGGCCAAAAAGTAGGGTCAGGTATTGATCAACGTGATGCAGCCATCATAGCAGGTGCAAGAAAAGCATTAGTCATAGTTGTTAGGGGCGGACATTTAAGCATTGAGTCTGTTAGCGATTGCATCGAGCAGCAATATCCTAAAGCTGCAAACCTGCTCATTGAGGAATTGGCGCCTCAAAATAACGACGTCATAATTATAGCAGGTGCCGATTCTCTATTGAGAGCAAAGCGAGGCGCTTTTGCTGCAAGCTGGTCGCTAATCGCAGCTTAAGTGGTATATTTTTCTCCTTCATTGAGAATTCGTTCGAGCAGCGTGTTAACGTTTACCATGCCCTCATTCGATTTCGAAGAAATAGGCATCAAAAGGAATTGTAGGCCCAGTTTGTTGATGGCTTGCATCATATTTCGGCTAAAGAGGCGTTTTGTTCCTTCAAGTTTTTGCTCAATCGCTTCTTCGAGTGCATTGGTGTTTGCAGACCAATTCGCGATTGCTTGCACATCTTTCTTGGGTATTAAATCGCTCTTTGAAAGCAAATGCACCTGCGGCTGGAAAAACCTGTTGTAAACCGCTGCGGCCAAGAACATGTTTGAAACGTAATTTAATGGGTTAACGGAGAAGACAGCGTCAAAGAGGTAGATCAAGGCTTTTGGTTCTTTGGTTAATTCGTTAACAATATATGGTCCGCTTGCTCGAAAAGCGAAAAGCTCCATTTGTCCCGGAGTATCCACTAAAACAATGTCGGCATGGGCTTCATCGATGTCGCGGGTTAAATTCTCTATTTCGTCAGCGATTAAATCAGCTGCCATAACCAAAGCGCCGTTTGGACCTAAACCATATTTCTCCATTATGTCGCCAACTTCTACGTAATTGCGTACATCTACATCGGGTTGATAAGGTAGTTTTAATGCGCCAGGATCTAAGTTGACGATGGCAACGTCCTGTTTGCTCATTTTCAGCCACTCTGCAAATGCAGCTGTAAATAGTGATTTACCTGAACCAGCAGTTCCGATAATAAACGCTAAAGGCATGTTCTATTCTCCGATGTACGTTTGATTGAGTTGGAAATAATAACCTTTCTACTACCAGATCAAAGCCGTTTACAATTTTAACTGATATTTTGTTTTGTATCCAATTTTAGCCTTCTCTAACAACTTATCAACAACAATGAAAATTTTAATCAGAGAATAATTTTCTTTAAAATACACTTTGAGAGAAATTTATTATTGAGTTGATATAGTTCTTCTTTAGTAGATCNTCACNAAGAAAAATAAATGAACTTAAGAAAGGGATTAGTTTATTGTAACTTTACCCATTGGGTTTTTGCGTAGCGCTTCGAGTGCTTTGGGGTCTTCCCGTAGGACTTTGGGTATGTAGTTGCAAGCTGGGTCTGATTCAAAGAGGTCGCCGGTGTAGTATTCTGCTCGTGTTCTGCATCCACCGCAGATTTCTCGGTATTCGCATACTCCGCATCTGCCCTTCAGATTGCTTTTGTCGCGTAATTTTAGATGTAGTTCACTTTTCTGTAGTTCAGCCCATGCAGTGCTTAACTTCTTGTCTTTGACGTTGCCGATTCTGTAGCCTTCGTGGAATCCGCAGCTTCTGAAGTCGCCGTTTTCGGTGATGCCGATATAGTTGCCGCCGATTGTGCATTTTCCGAGGTAGCCTTCGTTGTACCATTGCCAGAAGTCTGTTGGGTTCTTTTGGCGTACGATGCGGGCGTAGAAGGGTGCGTAAACGTTGACTTTGACTGTGCCATAGAGTTTGCGTTGTATGTCGTAAATTTCGTTGAATGCTTCCTCATATTGATCAGGTGTGGGAGCTAATTCCTCCATGTTTTCGCCCGCTCTGCCTACCGGAACAAGGTTGTGGTAAACTAGCATGCGCGCTTTGTATTTTTCCGCCAACATTGCTGGATGAGCCATTTGTTTAATGTTGTGCTTAGTCATGGTTGTAACTAAACAGTCGAGTAATCCGACACTGCTAAGTTTCTCCATGGCATGGATAGCTTTGTCATAACCCCCTTTACGGCGAATCATATCGTTTGTTTCTCTGTTACCGTCGATGCTGATGGCTGTATGAACTTCGTACTTTGTCAGTTTATTGAAGCGTTCTTCATCCCATGCAAAGCCGCTTGTGATCAAGCTGACTTTCATGCCGTGTTGTTTCTCAGCGTATTCGATAACTTCCCAAACGTCTGGTCTAACTAAGGGCTCTCCGCCGCTGATTCCTAGCCATTGTGAGCCGAACTCGGCCATTTCATCAACCATATGTTTAGCTTGTGCAGTGTTCAGCTCTTGGTCTTTAGCGTATTGTTTGGTGTAACTACAATACGTGCAAGTGCCCACACAGTTGCGGGTACACCGCCAAACAACCATAAACAAAGGGGCTGTTATTGGATTCATCTAAATCACAGTGAAACAAGATAAAATCGCCTAGTCGATATAAAACTTCCCCTAAAGAATGCGTTTTTTACTTCTCCACAAAAGGTGCAGGCACCGGAAAATTATGAATCAAAAGCTCAATTCTTTTATGCCGCTTTTACGCCTATTCTGCAAAAAGCCTTCAAAAGTGAAAACAACAAGCGCCAAACCAGTTATAAGTATCAGAAGAAGGAAGAAAACTTTGAATTCATATGTTTCAACCCTAAAATGCAAGATTAAAACAAAGATTTCCACAACTAGAATAGCTGCGAAAAGTAGGGAATAGAGCCACATTTTTGGAATTAAACGCTGACCCAACCAAACATAACTTTTAACTTGGGCTTTCCTGTCAACTTTGTATTCCCCAAACTCATTTTTCACTAAATAACCTGAGTCTTCGAGTTTCTGTAGATGCCTGTAAGCGACGCTTGGGCTGCTAAGATCGGTGCCCTTCATAACGTCTCTTGGACCCACGGGCTTTCTTTTTTTGACGACATACAAATAGACTTTTAATGTTATTCCNTGGAGTTCTTCTTTTTCGGCGTCGATCAAGCAAAGCCACTGTAAAGTATATTTTATGAATGATGGTATTAGCTTTACTCAAACAAACAATATTGTAGATTAAAAATTTTGTGAATAAACAAGATTTCTGAACTGGCCTAAACATTCAAAGATAAAAAAAAATTGCTATATTAGCGGAATGAAACTTTGCGAAAAAGTTTAATAGTTTAGACCTTGAATAAAATCCATCATTTAAGAAGGTTATCGAAAATGAGTAATGAATCTACTAATGAACTAGTTGTCAAATCTGCTCCACACATAACTGGTACAATGTCTAAGACTCGAATTATGCAATACACTTTCGCTGCTTTATTAATCATTACCGTCGTTTCCGCAATCCTATGGTGGGCTGTTCCTTGCCCCACAGACGGACAATTGACCACCTACACTACTCTTAAAAACGTCTGGCAAATGCCCCTTGGTGCAATATTGCTTATTAATGCTTTAATCGCAATCGGCGTCGCCCTTGGAATAGATGTCCTACTCAACAAAGTTGTCTCTGACAGTGAATCAAACCTTTGGTCATCGGCTGTTTTCGGTCTAATCGTTACACTCTCATTCTCGCTCGGTATCCCCGCTATGGCGATGGGCACCGGAGATGTAATGCCCGTTGCCACCCTCACTGCACCAAACGCTTTCATATTCGTCGCCCTGATATCGATGGTAGGCCAAGTCGTCTTTAAGAAAGTTCAAGGCGTAGGCGGCAAAAAACTCGTCAATCCCGCAGCAGCCGCAAAATTCCTCATCCTGCTCCCATTCCTCTTAACCATTCTGTTACCCAAAGAACACGCTGCTTCAACCGCCGTAGGTGGTGTAGGTACACCATTACTCGCAGGTCCAATAGGAGGAGGAATCGCTGCAATCGGAACCAACGGATTGGGGTCTTTTAGCAGTTATCTCCAGTCTTGCTACGCTAACCCTGCTCTTACCACTACTCCTGACATCAATATCCTTATGATAATAGAGAAGTTCCACGGTTGGCCAGGCGGCGCTTCCAGCCTCTTAGTGATCATCGTTGGCATCGCTCTGTTTGCAATCGGACGCAAATACTTCAAATGGAAAGTAACAATTGCATACTTCGTTTCAATCGTCATTATGTCAATATTAATGTCAACAATTTACGCAGACTCAGACTTAGTGACAAGGTTGCTCTTTGAAGTCTTTATTGGCAGTTCAATATTCTTGGGCTTCTTCATGGCAACAGACCCAGCTACAACTCCCCTTACCAGCATTGGACAAATCATATTCGGCGTCGGCTTAGGCATACTAACGGTTCTGATACAAACCTATATGAACTTCTTTGGCGGCTCATTGCTAGCATTACTAATAATGAACTTGACGGTACCACTCCTTGATCGTGTAGGTATCCACAAACCCTTCGGGAGATGAAAATAATGGCAAACCTCGTTAATATAAAAGAACACAAAGACATAGCAAGAACAAAACCCATCGAAGTTTTTCCTGACCCGAAAACTGCAATAATCTTAACCTACCAACATACCGGGGCAGTAAACAAACCCTTGGTTTCTGTTGGCGACATTGTAAGCATTGGCCAAAAAATAGCTGACTCAAAAGANCGCGTAAGTGCACCAGTTCACAGCCCAATATCTGGCAAAGTTGTAAAAATCGGCGACATATACAACAGCTGCTATTCAGAATGCTCTGAAGCCATCTGGATAGAAAACGACGGAAAAAAGACCAAAGACAAAACATTAATCCCCATATCTGAATCTGAACTTCAAAACACGGCGAACGAAGTTCTCCTCAAACAAATTCGCGAAGCAGGTATTATCGGTTTAGGCGGCGCAGGATTCCCAACCAGCATAAAACTCGCAGTTCCAGCAGACAAACAAATAAAAACCCTCATAGTAAATGCAGCAGAAGGCGAACCATACGACACAGCAGACGAACGCTTAATGATCGAAAAAACCGAGAACTTAGTGCGAGGAGTAAGAGTCATACGCAAACTCCTAGGTAACCCCAAAGTTATCGTCGCAACCAAAGTCAGCAAAATCGAAGCAGTACCAAAACTACAAGCAGCTTTCGGCAAAGAACCCGACACAGAAGTCGTCGCAAAACACCTAACATACCAGCAGGGTGATGCAAGCGTACTGCAAAAAGCAATACTCAAATACGAAACTCCACCAGGCAAACGCTCATACGAAATGGGCACAATAGTCCAGAACGTCGCAACCATAAATGCCATAGCAAACGCAGTCTTTGAAGGTGAACCCCTAATTTCCAGAGTCACAACGCTAAACGGTGACATCGCAGAACCAAAGAACTTGCAAGTAAAAATCGGCACACCAATAAGCAACATACTATCCCAAAGCAACGTTGACCTAAACGACATCCGGCAAGTAGTTATTGGCGGAGTTATGATGGGAAACGCTCTCCCAACAATTGAAGCTCCCGTAACCAAGAGAACCTCAAGCATAATCGTCTTCTCCAAGAGTAAATACAAGCCAGATCAACCAACAACAGCATGCATTCACTGCTCAAACTGCATCCAATCGTGCCCAGTACGTCTACACCCAATAATGATCTACAACGCTATCATGAAAGGCGACTTTGCAAAAGCTGAAAAACTCTGGGTTAAAGACTGCATCGCATGTGGAACTTGCTCATACGTCTGCCCGTCGAAATTACCTCTAAGTGGAATTATTTGCGCTTCACGCCACTGAAACCAAAAGCTCAATTAAAAACTAACCCCCTAATATTTTCTTTTAATTTTTTATTTCAGAGCAAAATTTTCAAACCATGTTTGCCAATTTTTTATAGCGTATGCATAAAAATTTTAATGACTATTCTTTGCTCAACAAGCTTCTAAGCATTAAATTTATTAACACGCCGCAACGTAAATAGTCCATCAAGGGATAAACTTGGAAACAGAAAAATTTAAACTAGCTGATATACTCTATGGCTTAGTCATACCAGTACTCGTCGGTTTACTAATTGTTGCTTTTCCAGCAGTCATTCGACCCGGACTTGACCACTACTTCCCTGCTGGCGACCTTATGACAGGCGCAGGTGCATCACCATACGCATTCCTCACTGCAATTTTTACACATGGCTTTGCATTAATGGTTTTGTTCGCTATCCCGCTCATCTTAGGCTTAATCTGGAATAAATGGGCTGGTGGCGCTGCAGGATTCATAATGGGCACATTACTTTATCTCGGTGAAGCAGGCTACAACAATGCATACAACGCTATTAACTATCAAATCACAACAAATCTATATTCAGATCCAAGCTTCATTGGAAACTATATTGTCGGTGGAATATTAATTGGCTACGTCGCAGGCGGTCTCTGCAAAGGCTCAATGAACTTCAAACGAATGTTAGGCGCTGGTCTCACGGCTGCAATACTTGTTGGAGTCTTACAGTTTGTCTTCAACATTACTGTTGCTGGCGCTGCATACATGTCGGCACAGAATCCACCATACGCACTGTTCCTAGCATTGCTTCCAATGGTAATTCTCGGCGTAATCGCACCAATTGTTGCTAAAGTAATGACTTGGTATGGGCTTCAGCCAGTAAGGCATTAAAAATAAATTTTCCCTTTTCCTTTTTTATTTTTTAGTAGGACCGATTAGATTTTAAGCGAGTGCTAATTCTGCTTAACGACGTAAAAGAAAAATAGAATTAAGAAATGAAAAAACGCGTTTTTTTAACAAGGCTGGTTAGCTGCAAATTCCCAAGCTATATTTCCTTTCCAGACTTCTCCCTGCTTGGTAATTCTAACTTCCTTGTCATCTATCTCGATTAGCCCTTTCTCCTTGAGGCTTTTAAGTTGCTTTGGAAATACGTCTTCAGGTAATTTGCCGAATTTTTCCATAAATTCTTTTTTGCTAACAGGTAAACGCAAGTAAAGCCTGCTCATCTCTCTTCGCATCATTTCGTCATCGGAGGATTCTGAAAGTCTCTGGATTGGAAGTTTTCCAGAACTTACTGTTTTCATATATTCATCGATGTTTTCGATATTGCTATAGCTGAACCGCTGTAAATAGCCCATAAAGCAACCTGCGCCAGTAGTTAGTATTCCTCCCCATGGCCAACCGTTTAAGCAGTTTTCCCGCATATGCCATTCAACGCGGCTGTAGCGATCATGTCCCACAGCTTTGTAGCCAGCATCGGTAAGCATCTTGTAGGCTGACAGGTACATTTGCTTCTCAAACTCAGCATTTCCTGTGGGCGGCGATTTTCCCGCCTTAATCATCTTTTCGAGCATCGTTCCAGGATCAACATGTAAAGAGTAAGCGTCGATTTCAACGTCTAATTCGATGGCTTTTTTGAGGGTGTCTAACCAGCTTTCCATTGTCTGCCCGGGAAGATTATACATTAGGTCAACGCAGACGCATAAGCCTAGTTTTCGAGCATGGCGAATAGCTTTTTCGACGTCAGCAGCGGTGTCAGGCAAACATAGCATCTTCCTAATTCTGTCATCGAAAGTTTGGGCGCCCATGTCCATTTGGTAAACGCCGTAAGATGCTAGTTTATCAATTTTTGGAAGCGCCAAAGTTTTTGAGGATCCTGTTACTTTTATGAAGTATTCTTTGTTTATGTTAAATCGTTCTTTGCAAAAGTCTATAAGATCAATCATCTGTTCTGCAGTCAAAACGCTAGGAGTTCCGCCTCCAAGAACTATTTCATCAAATAAGCTTGTCTTCACATACTTGGTCTTTGCGTACATTTCAAGTTCTTTTTTGAGCAGGTCAAGATAATGTTCAATCTGCACCTTATTAGTTGGTGCAGTTGGGAAATAGCAAAAAGTACATTTTGAATCGCAAACAGATATCCATGGCTGTAACTCCATTAGTCTTCCTGAAGTGTTTTCAGTGTTCAAGAATTCTTGGAAGGCTTTGTAAGTTTCAGGCTTTATGTTCGGGTAATCTCTGTACGTGTATGGTGGCCAGTTTTCTCGTGATGTGTAAACATCTGATTTGCTTTTTTTCTGAGCGGTGGCTTTTGTCATTTGATTATCTCTCTTCGAATGTATTGGTAAAAAATTGCTCGATCACGTAATAAAGTTTCCGTAAAACCCTAGTACTGACTTACATTGAACAAAAGTTGCATAAATTGAAAACAAGGTTGGTTGATTCTGGGTTATCTTTTCTCCAAGAATTAAGAAAGATTTTGTTGAATCTACTTTTTTCTGTCTGATCTCTGATATTCAGCCTAATATGCTTACTATTCGCTGGATTACTTTTNGTAGCTGATCTGTTTTTTAGCGATTAATTGCAAAAGAACATTCTATTATTTGATTTGACATTATCATTGATAGAATTGTTGTATGTGAGATGGGTTGTCAATAATTTACCAAAATTTAATAAGCAACTTGCAATCATACCCAATCTTTACTGGGCAGGCTACTTAGCGTGTTTCTTGCTCAGAAATTAAAAACAAAGGAAAGAAAAAAAATGCAAAAATTCTTTAAGAAAAAAACTTTAGCTTCTTTGATTGCGATAGCATTAATGTTAACAATTGTCTTTTCTATGGAATTCACATCGCCTGTTAACGCCGCATATGCTCGATTCTATAAAGACATGGTATATGTTTCTGTTGCTCCCGTAACCATAGGTACTGGTCAGAACGTTATTATCGCTTTCTGGTGCGATAAATTGCCTCCAACAGCCTTAGGTGAGTATGGTGACCGCTTCTACTTTGACGTCAACATCATTAAACCAGACGGAACCAACGAGACAATCACCAATATTGAATCCGACCCAGTTGGCGCAGGTTACGCAAATTTCGTTCCAATAGACACAGGCACATACACTATTCAAGCCATAATGAGACAGCATGTCATTGACGGCGGTGCCAGCAGAGGCAAAATTGCTCCCAACGGAGCTGGCTGGTGGCCATCAGGTCAACCTCCTGCTGCAACTGCAATACCTGCAGGTTGGAAGCCAATAGGCGTTGTCTTCGAATCTGCTCTAAGTGAACCTCAAACGCTGACAGTTACCACAGAACCAGTATCACGTTACGTTGAGACACCTCTACCAATAGACTACTGGAGTCGTCCAGTTTATGATGCTGTTAGAGGATGGGGTCCAACCGTGATGGGACAATATTTAGGCGCTAGTGAACTCACTGCTTTCGGTAACGCTAGATATAACCCCTACACTATTGGTCCAGCAAGTTCCCACATCCTGTGGACGCGACCATTCTTTAATGGGGGAATTGCAGGCGGCTATTCAACTGTTAATTCATCGAGTGCTGACAACTCCTATTACAGTGGTCAATCCTATGAATCCTATGGGGGTCCCTCGATAATCTTAAACGGCAAGTTCTACTATAGCGTAGGAACTAACCCCCGAGAGGGTTGGTACTGCTGTGATCTATACACTGGAGAGACAATTTACTTCAGAAACAATAGCATAAGCGCAGTATCAGGTGGATCCACTTCAGCCCAAGGTAGCATACCCTCAGGTGCACCAGCATTTGGGCAAGTCCTAGTCGAGGACAACCCTAACCAACATGGCACTATTAGCTATTATTGGGTTACTAGTCCAATAGGAAAAACTAACACCTGGGAAATGTACGATGACTTTTCGGGCAACTACATGTGCAGTATAGCAAACGTCACTTGGACCGACACTAATAATGGGCGGAGCGTCAGTAAAGGCGCTAGCGGAACTTCAGCAGTTGGACCAGACGGCAGCATTCTGAGATACAACTTTGTTAATTTAGCTCCAGCAAATGCAGCTCCACAATGGTATCTACAAGTCTGGAACACATCACAAGTAATAATGTACCCCGCATACGTACAACATGAAACAGGCTCAGGCACTAACGCCAACTGGATGTGGAGACCCAATCTAAACATGACCTATGACGGAAGAAACGGTCTCTCAACAAACGCAAGCATACCCTCTCTGGCTCTAAGCACAATCAATGTTCGACAAGTCATTCCAGACGATCAACTGGTCATAATCTACCCTGGTTCTAACAACGGATCGGTAAGCGTTCCAGGCAGTGTTGTCGGTATTAACTTGAAACCAGGTTCTGTTGGACAGGTACTCTTCAGCTACAACTTCACAGCTCCCGCAAACGTAGGAGACGCTTATGGCCAAGCCGAACAATTCAGCAATAAAAACACAGCTTACAGCGGTGTTTGCATACAGGAAGGTATATTCTGGTATTATGATGCAATGACTAGACGCTACTTCATCTATAATCTCGAGGATGGAAGTCAAGCATGGACAGCTCCACCATCGGAACAGTTCCAATTCTACGGGGGCGCAAATGCTGTTTGCTTCAAGGGTAAGTTCATTGATTGCGGTGGCTACTCCGGTGTCGTTCGAGCATTCGATGCAAAGACAGGCACTTCCTTATGGAACTGGTCAGCTCCAATGATTGGTTTAGATGAAACTCCATACCAACATTCGCCAACATCCTTCGGCTTCCTTACTGGAGACGGACAAATGTATTTCTACTCAAGTGAACACTCAAACAACAACCCCATAAGACGTGATGCACAAATCTGGGATGTTAACGCAACCAACGGAAACCTGATCTGGATGTTAACAAACTGGCCAAGTTCAGCTCCAATAATAGCAGACGGCCTCCTCTTAGTTGTTGATAGCCACGACCAGATGATCTACTGCTTCGGTAAAGGCCCAAGCGCAACAACAGTATCAGCACCACAAATAGTTCCACCNCTAGGCTCAACTGTTCAACTCATGGGTACAGTGACGGATCAATCTCAGTACGGACGACGAAACATTAATGGTGATCTGGATCGTCCGCTCAAAGGTACTCCTGCTATTTCTGATGCTTCTATGGATGCTTGGATGGAATANATGTTCCATCAAAAATCGATGCCACAAAACGCAATAGGTGTTCAAGTCAGCCTAGATACAATTGATCCAAACGGCAACTTAGTTCACATCGGAGATGCAACAAGTGATGCTGCAGGCAACTACGGCTTAGCGTATACCCCCGAAGTTCCTGGTTCATACCAGATCATAGCTACCTTCAAGGGCTCTAACTCTTATGGGCCATCGTTTGGAACAACCTACTTGACCATCGGCGAAGATCAAACAACACCAACTCCAACGCAACCAGCTCAACCCTTATCCCTTGCTGACACATACCTAATCCCTGTTACAGCAGCAATAATCATCGCAATCGCGATAGCCACAATAGTAATAGTTTTAGCTATAAGAAAACGACCATAAATTAGCAAAAAATCTTATCCCCTTTTTATTTTTTTTGTATTTTAACCAAGATATGTTATTTTTTTTTATTGAGATTTATTTTTCCTTTTTTAACTGTTTTTTGCCAAAAGTTTTTTAAGTTAAATGGAGCACCGTACTTAGCGATTTGATAGATATGCTTATTTTATCTAGATCAAATCCAATATTTTAAAAAATAGAGGAAAGAAAAATGCAAAATCTATTAAATAAAAATAAGGCAATTTCAATCGCATTAATTGTACTATTGATGACTTCTCTAGCAATAATGTTAACTATGCAACTTGCAAAAGCATACCCTAATACAAGCTACACCACATACACCTACGTCTTTCCAGGTCAACCCGTAGTAGGCGTTGGCCAAACAATCCTGATTGAAATGTACCTCAACGTATACCCACCGACTGCAAGTGGATCCATGGGTGACAGATGGGATTTCTATTTAACTATCACTTCACCTAGCGGAGTCAATGAAACAAAAGGTCCTATTACTTCTGATCCAGTTGGAGGAGCCTATATCTCGTATGTACCAACTGAAGTTGGAGTGTACACTATACAAGCAAGCTTCATTGGAGACACCTTGACAGGCGCTCCAGGCAATACAGGCAACGCTAACGTTGGCAACGTTTACAATGCAAGCACAAGCAGACCAAACTACTTTACTGTACAACAAGACCCTATCCCTTCGTATCAAGAAACTCCACTTCCAACAGACTATTGGACTCGTCCAGTCTACGATGCTAACAGAGGATGGGGCAATGTCGCCATGGGACAATGGCTAGGCGGAACTTACTTTGAAAACCAATTAAGGTCAAGAGGGATCCCTAACCAAGAAGGTCCAGAAAGCAGCCACATCCTTTGGAGCAGTTCAAGCTGGGTCGGAGGCATTATGGGGGGATACGATGACACAGGATACTACAATGGTATTGCTTACGAAGGCTTCTCAAGCCCATTAATTGTTCTTGAAGGCAAAGCTTACTATTCAGATCAGCATCCGCCAAGATATGGTTGGTACTGCATCGATCTGTACACTGGTAACCAGCTCTTCTACGTGAATAATACCGACGGTACCCAAGCAATGCCAACATTGGGACAAGTGCTCAACTATGACTCACCTAACCAGCACGGTGGTTTCGCATACCTATTTGCAACATCAGGTGTTTCTTTACCCACAGGAACTACTAACGCAGCAGGTCTGTCCGCTTGGGAAATGTTTGACGCTTATAGTGGAAAATCAATATGCAAAATCGCTAACGTATCCACATCTGGCACACAATTCCGAGATTCAATTGGAAGCATCTGCTACGCCAACTTTGTTAACCTTGGAACCTCTACTAACCCAAACTATTATTTACAAATCTGGAACTCAACACAAGCAATCTGGTGGCGAACTCAATATGGCGTAGCTTACCCAGCAACTCTTATCAACGGTACATCCAACTTACCAAACACTGACACAGGTGACAACGCATACTGGTTCTGGCGCCCCGGCACACCCGGAAATGCACCCCCAGGAATGTCAACCACAGCTGCTGGCGCAATATACAACGGCTACAACGGATACACGATGAACATATCAGTTACCAGTTTATTCGGTCCACGCAACTCAGTGTTCAACGAAACTGCAACTGTCCGCGACATTTTCCCTGGTGATGAAATAGTTGTTGGTACAGCGGGGCGAAATGACGTAAGAGGTAGCGCTCCAGGCTCCATCTGGGCTTATAGCTTAAAAGATAACACATGGGGTAACATATCTTGGAGTGTTAACTTTAACGCACCCTATGCAGCTGATCCCGTCGGGACAAACACAACAAACGGTGGCGGGCTATCCTTCGGAATATCCGTGCAAAACAATGTCTTCTGGTATACTGAAAGAGTAACCGGCAAAGTCTGGTTCTATAGCTTGTCAACAGGAAACCAACTATGGACTTACACAGAGCCTAACCAATTTGCATTCCAAGGATTCTCATTCAGTGTTCACAACGGCAAAGCATACACCTTGGGTTCCATGGGCGAAATGCACTGCTTCGACGCCCAAACAGGTCAGTCCCTTTGGAACTGGTCAGCCCCCTTACAAGGCAACCTAGAAACACAAGGACTAACATACACACCACTCAGTCTAGCTTTCTACGTTGACAACAATGCAACCGGACGCAACCTCATTTACCTTCATGGATCAACAGGATGGGCAGGAGAAACCTCTCCAATTAGACGAGACGGAGCCATTTTCTGCGTTGATGCAGAAACGGGTGAACTCGTCTGGAGACTAATGGCCTATCCGAACACAGCAAACAACGCTCTCTCAAAGGTTGTAATCTCAGACAGCCGCATATTATACCTTGACAACCACGACAACCAAATCTATTGCCTCGGTCGAGGACCCAGCTCAACCACAGTTTCAGCACCACAATTAGCACCAACATTAGGTGCCCCAGTGACGATCACCGGAACAGTTACAGACCAATCTCCATCTGGTAAGCACAATATCAACGGTGACCTAGATATTGCACTCAAGGGTACTCCAGCAATAGGCGATGCTTCTATGGATGCTTGGATGGAATA
>JGI20214J51088_10001972_pt1 | contig 13899 bp, 10 predicted proteins | sample WetSurMetagenome_FD_51088 | JGI IMG/M metagenome (IMG submission 51088) | reverse complement strand
TCAGGCATAGAGCCCATACCGCCTGCTACCGGGACCGAGGTACTGTCCATCCTGGTAACTGAGATAGAAACATCAGATTCTTTGAATTTAACAGGCTTGGATGGTATTTCAGTGAATGCCGTAACAGCTTTTAAGTTGTATTTAAATGAAAGATAATAGATCTCCCCTTCCTTAACTACCAGCGAACTGTCGATATATTTTCCATTGCCAAGAGAGGTAAGTGTTGAAACAATATTATTATGGGTGACATTTATGGTAAGATTTTCTATGTCATCAGCTGAATATTGAATACCAGATGAAAATGGAATCTGCCTGGTTATCTGAAGATTAAGAAAATCACCGGGACGAAGGTAAGATTCAACGATCGGAGTATCCGTAAACTCTGATGTTTCCTTTTCAGTACAGGAGGGCAATGCTGAAAACAGTATAAAGAAAAGTATATATATCCTGAATTTCATCCTATCTGAGTTTTAATGAGAGTGTTATGTTAGGTGTAATGCCTAAATAATTTATATTGTTTTCAATAATTTTGCCATCAACAATTGTGAATTGCTTATACCAGATATTCAGGTGATTATAGAGGTTGAAAACAGAGAAGCTCACTGTACCAAGCTCTCTTCGCTTAACATCTTCCCTGTTACCCATAAGAAGTTTATATGTGGCAGAAACATCAAAACGGTGATAAGCCGGCAGACGAACGCCATTCTTGTCGGTTACAGTGAAAAAATCCTTAGTGGTACCATCAAGCAGGGTTATGGTATAAGCTCCTGAAGGTGCAGTATAAGGTCGTCCTGACGCATAGATCCAGTTGGCAGAGAAATCCCATCTGCGGAATTTGTAGAGACCTACTATTTTAAATTCATGCTTTACATCCTGGTTGGCAGGAAAATAAGCATCTGAATATGCATCGAAATGATTTTTCGCTTCACCTAATGTATAACTGACCCAGCCCGTAAAGTTACCGGTATTTTTTTGCGCCAGGAATTCAATGCCTCTTGAAAATCCATATCCGTTAAAGAAGTTCTCATTATAGTTAACTCCCAGTGGACTGGAATTTATCCTGAGAGAATATTCTGTAAGGTCAGTGATCTTCTTATAATAGGCTTCCGTGCTGAAGGTATAATTATCTGACTCATATGAGATCCCGGCAATGAAATGGATGGCGGATGTTACAGGAATTGAGACTCCGTCGGAAATGATCCAGAACTCCTTACTTCCCGAGAGTATATCTTCTCTTGTGACCCTGTTTGCAAACTGAAAGTACCTGCCTGTTGCTCCCCTCACAGTGAGTCTGTCAGTCAGGTTAAATGTGGCAGAGGCCCTTGGTTCGAGATAAAATTTGCCTGTTGCCTGAAAATTATCAACCCTTACTCCGGGTAAGATCTGCAGCCGGTCACTGAAGAACTTCTTCCTGCCCTGGAGATAGACCCCGCCTAAGACAGACTTGCCATCCCTGTTGAGAATATCAACAGTATCACTCTGTGCATAAGAATATTTCACATTATACAATGTCGCAAACGCTCCAAACTGAACCTGTGTTGAAGCCGGCAGCTCGAGCTGATAATCGGATTTTATGGAAAAATCCTTTAAGTCGTTATGCTCAAATATACCGCTCATCGAGGTTGAGGATATATCATCAGTATTTATAAGAGTTCTNTCCTGGGAACGGTCTCTCTGATTATAATAATTTGAATAACTGATAATTGTATTCCCGTATAATTTAGAGTTCCATTTTCTTGACCATCGGAGGCTTGAACCCACGTTACCGTATCTGGTAAGATCGACCGAGTTCATGCTGAAATTAGCATTGGCCTGACCGAATGAAGGAATATCAGATGAAAAACTGTTGTCGAGTTTGTCAGTACCGTTAAATAAGCTAAGGGAAATTATATCCTTCTGAGTCGGTTTATATGTGAACTTGCCGTTGAGGTCATAAAAGTATGAGGCGATCTGACTATTCTGTGAGAACTTTCTCCCAGGACCCGTGCCGATATCAGGAGCATTTGAGGTACTGCTTTTATTGAACTTTTTGAATATCATGTTATACATGATACCCTGGTATGATTTCCGGAAAGCAATGAATGAAGTGAACTTGTTTCCAATCGGGATTTCTGCAAATACGTTTGTGCTAAGAAGGCTGATATCAGCTCCGGCATTTATTTTTTTCTGATTGCCTTCCTTGCTGGTTATTTCAGTAACACTTGAAATACGTCCGCCAAACCTTGATTCGAATCCCCCTTTATACAATTGTATATCCTTAAGGGCATTAGAATTGAATGCGCTGAAAAACCCGTAAAGATGATCCACATGATACACTGTAAAACCATCATACAGAACCAGGTTTTGATCAGGCGTTCCACCCCTTACATATAACCCCGATGATGACTCATTAGAAGCACTTACCCCTGGCATGAGCTGAAAAGATCTCATGACATCCCTTTCCCCTATGCTTGGTAACTGAGCCATCTTCACCGGGGTCAGTTTTATCGTACTTACTTCTGCCCTTTTCACGAAGACCACATCATCCTTGTAGGCAGTTACCCTTACTTCTTTCAGGGTCTGTGAGTATGGCTTGATTTCTATACTAATGTTTTTCTTGGGACTAAGCGGGGTGAGGAAAACAGGAGTGGTTACATATCCTACATACTGGACTATAAGAGTGCTGGTGTCGGTTGGAACTTTCAACAGGGTGAAATATCCGTCAGCGTTTGAAGATACCCCAAGAGTTGTCCCTTTTATCTGGATATTTGTGAAAGGCAGAGGCTCCCCAGTTGCCTGATCACGCACTATGCCAGTCAATGTATAATTACGGGTTTCTGGCGGACCGAAATAGGTCTTCACTGGTTTTTCATCTACCGAATCCGAATCATCCGGATGTTTATTATCACTTTCAACATAATAAGTAGCAAGATCAATTTCTGGCTTTGCTTCTTCTTTGTACGCAACTGCTTTCTCATTAAAATCGGCAAGGAGATTCGGGGCAGGATTTACTTTTCCTGGTTTGTTTATTTCCTCTGAACTAAACCTTACCGATCTGAAAACTATATTTAATCCATTAGATGTTATATCATTACGACCAATAAGTGTGTCATTCACCTGGAAGAACAGATTTGCCTTTCCGTATTTGAAATTTTCTGTCAGCATCCCTGCCAGAGCCTCAATACATCCGAGCTTATCGCCGGAAGTTGTACCTTTGTTTGGCAGATAGACAAAATAATAGTTTTGATATGCTAACGACCTGCGAAGGGTATCTCTCTTAAAAGTCTCTGTGGGTGATGAACTGCCATCGCAGAGAATAAAAATAAAAGGTCGTTTGATAAGGGTATAATTACTGTCAGCGGTAAAACTCAGATAGTTGAAATAGCACTTACTGCCGGGAGAATTAAAGCTGAATTCCCTTCCCTGGGCTCTTACAGCGGTTGTCTCAATAAAGATTAGGAACAGCAGCAACAGGAGATTCCGGTATTCCTTTCGATTATGAATTCTCTTTATTGACATCCTGACTATTTGAGTTTTACTACGAGATTGGCAAATATATCTGCTGTACCTCTGATTTTAGAATCAAATAGAAGAATAGCCGGTTTGTATGGAAGATCAGACAAGATTTATCACCGAATGGGATATTGTTCTCAGCACAATCAGGAAATTGAGATCCCTGTAAGAAAATGGTTAAACTGTTCCCTGTATGGATCTGAGATTGTCACATAAATATCATTTGTTAACTGAACCTTATTACGTTCAACCAGCTTGATCTTGTCAAGAGAAATAATAAATGAACGATGGATGCGCATGAACCTCGAGGCAGGCAATGTTTCCTCAAGACCCTTGAGGCTCATCAGGGTCATTATCGGTTCTTCCTTCCCTGAGATCCATATTTTAACATAGTCCTTCAGTCCCTCAAAGCAATAAACATTTTCAAGGTTGATTTTAATCTGTTTATAGCCTGATTTAATGAATATTATGTTTCCCCCCTGATTTGATTCACCGGTGAACCCGGCGTTTCTGATATCAAACCATTCCTTAGCCTTACGAGCAGCCCGCTGAAATGCTTCAAAATCAAAAGGTTTTAAAAGATAATCCAGAGCATTTACCTTAAAACCGTCGACAGCAAAACTGCTGTATGCAGTGGTAAATACTATTTTGACGTCATCACCGATAATTCTCGATAACTCTATTCCGGTCAGCTCAGGCATTTGAATGTCAAGAAATAGCAGGTCGATCTTATAATTGTTCATCATTTCAAGTGCTTCAAATGCGCTATAGCATCTGCCTGTTAGTCTCAGATAAGGAATTCTGCTGATATAACCCTCAAGAATATTCAGGGCCAGCGGTTCATCATCGATAATAAGGCAGCAAATTTTCGACATAAGCAGGATTTTTATCTTTTTGGGGATTATCCACTGTTATAATCAGGGTAAATTTCATTATTGTTCAACTTTTTCATAACTGAAATAGAAGATCTGCTCATTTTTATAGACGGGAAGGCAGATTTTTCATTCAAAGAGAATCTGTTTCTTATATATCTCATTCATTATTAAACATACTTCCTTCCTGAAAGGGAATTGACCAGTAAACTGTCTGAAATTTGTCCAGATGCCGGATGACATTTGCTTTTCTAAGGACGAGTGGATGGTAGAAGCAGATTCCAATTTCAATCCTGCTTTATTGATGAGATCCGTCACTTCGTTCGGGATGACACCTCATTTTGTTTTGTGGGGGGAGGGAAGCAGGAGCGTTTCGATTGCACTTTTTTTCACAACCTGAAACTCCATTTCGAAACGCCCCTGCTTCCCTCCCCAAATCCCCGCCAAAAGAAAAATGTCATCCCGAACGAAGTGAGGGATCTCCCAATCTATACTGCGGATATTATTTTGAAAAACAAGTTAGTATGTTATAGGAATTGATTACATTATTTGAATATTAACAGAATAATCCGCGTAGCAAAACCTTAAAAAATTCCAGTTTTACATTCAGAGGCATCAAAAAGATGTGTATAGAATTTACCAGCCTTTAGAGGGGGAAAAATACTACTGAAAATATATTATCATTACTATCATTTTAATCTGAATACATAAAATAATTCAAGGAAACCTTGCAAATATAAAAATGAACTATTATTTTTGACCATTCGGTTAAACTGTATAGTTAATCTAATTAGTTAAACTAAAAAGTTAAAATTATGACTGAAAACGACAGGCAAACAGAGGAGAAGATTTTTGAAGCCGCAACTGACGTGTTTGTTGAAAAAGGAATGGACGGCGCAAGAATGCAGGATATTGCTACCCATGCAGGAATAAACAAGGCATTACTTCATTATTATTTCCGTACTAAAGATCAGCTTTTTAATAAGGTATTTGAAAAAATAGCTGCCCGAATGTTTGCCAAGTTTGCTCCTGTTTTTGAAGACAACCTTTCTCTTGAAGAAAAAATAAGATTCTTCTTCAAAGCACATATTTCTTTTATGCACGATAACCCCAGATTGCCAGGTTTCGTACTGAACGAAATAAACAGAAATCCGGCCAGGATTAAAAAGCTTCTTAGCACGGTAGACTTCAAAAAACTATGGATGATGCTGTATGATCAGCATAAAAACGAACTGGAGAAGTACAATATAACGGAAGATAACCTGCCTCAGATTATGACTACCATCGCATCAATGAGTGTTTTCCCATTTGCAGCAAGAGGAGTTCTGGAAGGCATTTTCCAGAATATGGGTGTCGATTTCGAAAAATACATAGAAGAAAGAAAGGAATTTGCTGCTGATTTTGTTATCAAAGCAATAACCAGATAATCCAAACTAAATATTTCCGGTAACAAGAATGGAAAATAATGAAAACATAAAAAATCAGGATAAATGAAACGTACACTTTTAATAATTTTAATACTTGTAAGTTCATCATTGTCGTTCGTAAGGGCACAGAAAATTCTGACCCTTAAGGAATGCTATGACCAGGCGTTGGCCACCAATGCACTTGCCGGTGAAATAAAAGGCTATTCAGATATTTCAAAACTGAAAGATGAAAACCTAGCAAAAAGCTGGCTTCCGACTCTCGACGCCAATGGCAGCTTCGTCTATAATTCTTCGGTAATTGACATGGGCGGAGTACTCGGGTCTCTTCCGTTACCCGGCATCGCAGACGCAATCAAGCCGCTTCCTCATGAACAATATAAAATCACAGTTGATATAAACCAGGTTATTTACGACGGCGGAGCGATTAGTGCAGCCCGTGAACTTGAAAAATCTGATCTCAAAATAAATCAAAAGCAGACAGAGACTGATCTGTATAAATTAAAAGCACAGATAAACGGATATTATTTCAATCTCCTTCTTCTTGACAGACAAAAGGAATTACTGAACAATTACCTGGATATAATAAAAAAGAGGATCGCATCAATGCAATCGGGTATCGACAATGGTGTCATATTAAAAACTGATGCAGATGTAATGACCTCTGAGAAGATAAAGATCGGGCAACAGCTTGCTGAGAATGAAATCAGGAAAACCGCTTTTCTTAAAATACTGTCAGATCTGACAGGCAGTCAGATCGAAGCCTCTGCAGAGTTTGTGCAGCCGCCGATTTCAGGAGATCTCTCCTCAGAATTAAACCGGCCTGAATTACAGTTATTTGATCTCAGAAAAGAACAGCTGACATCAGGACTTAAAGTAGTAGAAAGCAAAAGGCTTCCAAAAGCTTACGGATTTGCAACTTTAGGATATGGTAACCCTCCCGGAAGCAACTTTTTTAAAAATGAATTTGCTCCTTATTATATTATAGGAGCAAGTTTAAAATGGAATATTTTTGACTGGAATAAAGCCAGGAACGAAAAGCAGATAATAACATACCAGCAAAGCATTATCGACAACAGGAAGAATGATCTGACTGATAATCTTAAAAGGCTTCTTGAATCAAAAAACGCTGAGATCCAAAGTCTTAAAGAACTTCTGGTAACCGACTCTGAACTGATCTCCCTTAGAAAAAGTATTACAGGCACAGCAGAATCACAATACCAGAACGGAACGATCACTGCCACCGAATACATGAATGAACTGAATTCTGAAAAACAGGCCGTGATAAATTATGAGATCCATAAAATAAATCTGTCAATGGCTGAAACAGAGTTTATGAATATAAGCGGAAAAGAAATTGAATAAATAATAAATATATTTTAAGAACATGAAAACCAGTATCTTATTAATAATCCCTGCATTCCTGATTGCAGGTTGTCAGAATAAAACAGATAAGGCTGATGCGTATGGCAATTTTGAGTCCACTGAGGTTATTGTATCAGCTGAAACAAATGGTCGCATCCTACAACTTGATCCGAAAGAAGGCACTCAACTGGAAAAGGGAGCTAAAATTGCGCAGATTGACACGACTCTTTTTCATCTCCAGAAAGAGGAGATTAATGCAGGAATGAGAAGTATCCGCACAAAATTGACATCCATCAATGCCCAGAATGAAATTCTGAATCAGCAGATTGCCAACCTTAATGTTAATATCTCAAGAATAGGCAAGATGATAAAGGATGATGCCGCAACACAGAAACAAATGGATGACCTTACCGGACAGGTTGCTGTACTCCAGAAACAGATTAACGCCAACAATACTCAGAAAGAATCTGTATCAGCAGAACTTACGGTCTCCGAATCCCGGAAGATGACTTTAAATGAACAGATAAAAAGGAGCAGTATACTAAGTCCGCTCTCAGGCACTGTCATTGAAAAATATGCTGAAGCCGGTGAGATAACGGCTGCAGGAAAACCAGTTGTTAAAGTCTCCGATCTTTCTGTTATGAAACTGAAAGTATATGTCAGCGGAGCCCAGCTGGGATCAATTAAGATCGGACAGCAATGTACTGCCAGGATTGACAATGGGAAAAAAGGATACACTTCGTTCACTGGGACAGTAAGTTATATTTCAGATAAAGCTGAGTTTACTCCGAAAATAATCCAGACAAAAGAGGAAAGGGTATCACTGGTTTATGCAGTAAATATAGATGTTAATAACGACGGAACTTTAAAATCCGGAATGCCGGGAGAAGCAAAATTCTGATCTGAAAGACATGCAAAAGGTTATTGAATCATCGGCTGTTGGCAAGAAATTCGCCGGAAATCAGGCGCTGAGTGATATTACGTTCAACGTGAATGAGTCGGAGATCTTCGGATTCATTGGTCCCGATGGTGCCGGAAAAACCACTCTCTTCAGAATTATCGCAACCCTGCTTCGTCCCGATGAAGGAGAGATGAAGGTATTGGGATTGGATGCCGTTAAGGGATTCAAAGAATTACGCAAAAATATCGGCTATATGCCGGGGCGCTTCAGCCTGTACCAGGATCTGACAGTTGAAGAAAACCTGAACTTTTATGCGACAGTGTTCGGTACAACTGTTAAGGAAAACTATGATCTGATTTCAGACATCTATTCGCATATTGAGCCATTTAAAAAACGTCTTGCCGGAAAGCTTTCAGGAGGGATGAAACAGAAGCTCGCCTTATCCTGTGCCCTGATACATAAGCCCGGGCTTCTGATACTTGATGAACCGACAACAGGAGTTGATGCAGTTTCGAGATCTGAATTCTGGACGATGCTTGCCAAACTGCGACAGCACAATATTACAATATTAGTCTCAACACCATATATGGATGAAGCTATGAGATGCGACAGGGTCGCTCTTATCCAGAATGGAAAAATACTCTCGGTTGAGACGCCACAGCAGGTAAAAGCCGGGTTCAGCAGAAAACTATTCATGGTGAAAGCTCCCGAAAAATTTAAACTTATATCAGCTTTAAGAAAATATCCTGAAACATTAACTGCCTACGCATTCGGTGATTCAGTTCATGTCACACTGTCGGGGGATCGTGTGGATGAATCATTATTCGCCTTTCTTCATGAATCGGGACTGAACAATGTGGAAGTAGAAGAGACTCAGGCAGGTATTGAAGACAGATTCCTTGAACTAATGCAAAAAGGGCAAAAAGATTAAAAATGAAAGACGAAAATAATACAGTAATATCGGTCAGGCACCTTTTTAAAAAATTCGGGAACTTCACAGCAAATGATGATCTCAGTTTTGAAGTCTATAAGGGTGAGATATTTGGATTTCTTGGAGCAAATGGCGCAGGGAAAACAACAGCGATCAGAATATTGTCGGGCCTCTCATCTCCTACCTCAGGTGAGGTCATAGTAGCCGGAGTAAATGCATCTGAAAAACCTGAGGAAATAAAAAAACAGATAGGTTATATGAGCCAGAAATTTTCTTTATATGAAGATCTTACTGTCAAGGAAAATATTATGCTGTACGGGGGGATTTATGGCCTTGGGAAGGCTATAATTAAGGAAAGGACGGAGACTCTGCTGGCAAAACTGAATTTCAGGGAATATGGAAATAAACTGATTTCAGATCTGCCACTCGGACTGCGTCAGAAACTCGCTTTCTCAATAGCTATATTTCATGAACCTAAAATAGTCTTCCTCGATGAACCCACTGGCGGTGTCGACCCGATAACAAGGAGACAATTCTGGGAAATGATCTANGAAACNGCATCTGTTGGGATAACTGTTTTTGTGACAACACATTATATGGATGAAGCTGANTATTGCGACAGGATCTCAATAATGAGNGAGGGGCGGATTGTTGCCCTCGACACACCGGAAAACCTTAAAAAACAGTATAATACAGATTCTGTTGAGGAGGTATTTATTAAGATTGCACGACCAGTAAATGAATAAATAATGAAACGATTTCTCGGTTTTGTAAAAAAGGAGTTCCTCCATATATTCAGGGATTACCGGACACTGTTTATCATCTTCGGAATCCCCGTTGCCCAGATACTTATTTTCGGTTTTGCTGTCAGTACCGATGTTAAGAATGCCGGAATTGCATTTCTAGATCTTTCAAAAGACGAAACTACGCTGAAACTGACTGACAAAATAATTTCATCGGGCTTCTTCAGACGGACGGAAAACCTGACAGGCTATAATGAGATAGAAGATGTCTTCAGGAAAGGCAAGACTAAAGAAGTAATAATCTTTGAAAAGGACTTTGGGAATAAACTGTTGAAGGAAGGCAAAGCCAGCCTGAGTATACTTGCCGACGGGTCGGAACCGAATACAGCCACTCTTATTACCAATTACACAATGGCAATTATCGGAGACTTCAACAAAGAAATACTGGGAGCTCAGACTAATAACTCACTCCTTATCCAGCCTGAAGTAAAAATGTTTTATAACCCGGAACTTAAGAGTCAACACATGTTTGTACCGGGTGTTATTACCATGATACTCATACTTATATGCGCATTAATGACATCTGTTACAATTACCAGGGAAAAAGAGTTTGGAACAATGGAAGTATTGCTTGTTTCTCCGCTCAGGCCGATACAAATAATATTGGGAAAGGTGGTGCCATATTTCCTTTTGTCATTTATAAATGTGGCTCTGATACTTATACTCTCCTGGCTGGTGTTTGGGCTCTCTGTAAAAGGAAGCATTGTTTTACTTCTTGCAGAATCGATGTTATATATTATGCTCAGCCTATCGGTCGGAATACTTATTTCGACCGTCTCAGGAAATATGCAACAGGCAATTTTCATTTCGCTGGTTGGAATGATGCTGCCAACTATCCTCCTGTCGGGATTCATCTACCCTCTTGAAAACATGCCCGTTGTGTATCAGATAATCAGTTATATACTGCCGCCAAGGTACTTTATTACAATAATTAAAAGCATTATGATCAAAGGGACGGGAATCATGTACGTCTGGAAAGAAACACTAACCCTTATTGCCATGACAGTATTGTTTATAGTATTAAGTGTGAAGAAGTTTAAGATCAGGCTTGAATAGAACACAGGAAAAATAAAAAGGAAGCATGAGAACAATATTATATCTTATACGCAAAGAATTTCTTCAGATCTTTCGCAATAAATTCATTTCCAAGGCAATATTTGCAGTGCCAATTCTGCAGATGCTGATACTTGTGCCCGCTGTCACTTTTGAGATCAGGAATGTCAGGCTTTGCATTATAGATAATGACCTTACTCCTGAATCGAGAGGTCTTATAAGCAAGCTTGAGGGTTCAACATTTTTCAAAGTTAAGTTTACAACTTTTTCGGAGACTGAAGCAAACAAGCTGATGCATAAGAATAAATTTGATGTGATACTGAATATCCCCTCTGGTTTCGGAGAGAATCTGGGGAATGGCAAGCCTGCAAAGCTGATGGCATCGGTTGACGCAATAAATGCCTCGGCCGCTCAGCTTTCATGGGCTTATATGTCGGGGGTCATTCGTGATTATAATCTTAATATTATCACAGAGAATATCAATACTGTTCCTGTAATACCCTTGCCGCAGATATTGATCACTAACAGGTTCTGGTATAATGAATTACTTAATTACAAGCACTATATGCTCCCTGGTATACTTACACTTCTGGTAACGGTTATTGGGTTTCTCCTTGCTGGTCTGAATATGGTCAGAGAAAAAGAGGTTGGTACCATTGAACAGCTTAACGTAACCCCTGTGCGAAAACATCAGCTTATAATTGCGAAAATGGTACCCTTTATATTAATCGGGCTGATTGACCTTTCGCTGGGATTAATACTCGGCAAACTTGTCTTCAATATACCTTTTGTCGGAAGTGTATTGTTGCTGTTTTTCTGTGCTTTTATATTCCTGATAGCGGTTCTCGGACTTGCCCTTTTCATTTCGACTTTTTCCGGAACTCAGCAGCAATTCATGTTCATAGCATTCTTCTGTATGATAATATTCATGCTTATGAGCGGTCTTTTTACTCCGTATGAGAGTATGCCCAACTGGGCCCAGATAATAAATATGATTAATCCGGTTGCCTACCTGATGAAGATTAACAGGATGGTAATGCTCAAAGGATCATCAATGCATGATATAAGCAGGGAAATTATTTCGTTGATTGTTATTGCAGTATGCTCTACTAGCATGGCTGTAAGGCGATACAGGAAAACCACCTAGGATCTAATCGAGTGAAACTATTGCCACAACCGGCCAGTGGTCGGAGATATAAACACCCTGGTCTTTTTTTACCATAGTCTTGTATTCAAGGACCTTCATACCGTTTTTTACAAATATGAAATCTATCCTTTCTCCCTTTGTTTTTTCGGAAAATCCATTGAAAGTAGAGACCGGACCCGCAGGCCTTTTTTCTGCAATGACATATGAGTCTTTCAGAAGCGGGACACTTTCATCGGGGCCAGTCAGAATTGAATAACCGGTGCTTGTAGGAGCCATATTAAAATCTCCGGAAACGATAAACGGAAAATCTTCAGTAATGTTCCCAACCTCTTTAAGAAGGACTCGGGAGCTCATCAGCCGGGCTGATTCAGAATCGTGTGCAAAATGTGTATTAAAGTAGAAAAAATGCTTATGGTTCTTTTTTTCAACAAATTCCATCCAGGTTACAATCCGGGGAAGTGAGGAGCCCCATCCTATTGACCCGGGCACATCCGGAAAATCTGAAAGCCAGAATGTGAGGGTCCGTACCATGTCAAATTTACTTTTCCTGAAAAAAACCGGATTCATCTCACCGTCTTTTGCCCCATCATTACGGCCCACACCTACCGACGAATAATCGCTAAGTACCGAATCGAGAAGTTGATACTGACTCCATAAAACTTCCTGCATCCCGATTATATCAGGTTCCTCAGCTCTGATAAAACTGCAGACCTGCGGGGCTCTGACTCTCCACGAGTTGGAACTATCCTCAGGATTATCATATCTTATATTAATTGTAGCAACTTTCATCTCATTTGCCGAAGGTTTATGCGAACAGCCGGAGAAAACTATTAATAAGACAGTTAAACTGAAAAACAGATTCTTCATTTTCCCATAATTTTTATCAAAGATAATCATACCGGCACTAATTTCCTCTGCATATATCATAATGCTTCGGAGAATTGGTTCAGAAAAGTTATGTACCAATTATTTCTATATTTGTATTATTGTATAAGTACTGGTTGCGCGTCACTTTTTGAGAGGTCGTTTGCCATTATGATTTTTAGCTGTTTCTACCATAATAGTGTGATAAATGTCTGATGTAATAAAGCTTTTGCCCGATTCGGTAGCCAACCAGATAGCTGCAGGAGAAGTCATACAGAGACCCGCATCTGTAGTAAAAGAGCTAATCGAGAACTCGGTGGATGCCGGCGGCAAATATATCAAAGTCATTATTAAGGATTCAGGAAAAACCCTGATACAGGTTATCGACGATGGATCCGGCATGTCGGAAACCGATGCAAGGCTCTCTTTTGAAAGACATGCAACATCGAAGATCACTTCAGCCCACGATTTGTTTGCAATTAAGACCAAAGGATTCAGGGGAGAAGCTCTGGCATCAATAGCCGCAGTAGCCATGGTGGAGCTTAAAACAAGGAAGGAAGAAAGTGAAACAGGAATCCTTGTGGTAGTCAGCGGATCAAAAGTGGAAACACAGGAACCGTGCAGTTGCCCTGTGGGTTCAAGCTTTTCAGTTAAAAACCTGTTCTTTAATATTCCTGCACGGCGTAAATTCCTTAAATCTGATAACACCGAGATCAGACATATTGTCAACGAATTCCAGAAAATTGTTTTAGCCCATCCCGATATCAGATTTTCTCTTCATCATAACGATACCGAGATATATAATCTTGCTGCTTCCAATTTAAGACAGCGTATCATCGGAGTGTTTGGCAAACAGATCAATCAGGACCTTATTACCCTTGAGACTGATACAAGCCTGATAAACATAAAAGGATTCATAGGCAAACCTGAAAATGCACGCCGCACCTACGGAGAACAGTTTTTTTTCGTGAACAACCGGTTTATGAAACATCCTTACTTCCATAAGGCGGTAGTTGAGGCTTACCAGAATATCCTGCCTGTTGAAGC
>JGI20214J51088_10001969_pt1 | contig 13906 bp, 10 predicted proteins | sample WetSurMetagenome_FD_51088 | JGI IMG/M metagenome (IMG submission 51088) | reverse complement strand
ATATAATTTTAATATACGGGTTATTCAATGAATTAAGGGATTCGGATTATGGTTCAAAAATTATTAAGAAATTGAATATTCCTTTATAAATGTTTATTTTTCACAATCAATGTTGAATAAAAAAGATAACAATATTCTTGAAAAGCTGGAAGAAATTGTAGGTAAAGATTATTTATTTACAGATGCCGATACGCTAAATCAATATTCTAAGGATGAAACTGAAAGTTTATCGTTTCTTCCCGATGTAGTTGTCAAACCGGGAAATACAGAGCAGATAGTAAATATCTTAAAACTCGCAAATCAATATTCAATTCCTGTTGTACCACGTGGAGGTGGGACAGGTTTATCCGGAGGAGCACTGCCTGTCTGTGGAGGGATATGTGTTTCGATGGAAAGATTTAATAGAATTATTGAAATTGATGAAAATAACTATCAGGCTGTTGTAGAGCCGGGNGTAATTACACAGGTATTTCAGGAAGAATGTGAGAAAAGGAATTTATTCTTTCCTCCTGACCCTGCGTCAAGAGGGAGTTGCTTTTTAGGTGGAAATCTTGCAGAAAATTCAGGNGGTCCAAGAGCGGCTAAATATGGAGTTATTAAAGATTATGTTTTAAGTATCGAATGTGTGACACCAACCGGAGAAATAATCAATACCGGAGCAAGGGTTCTGAAAAATGTTACAGGATATAACATGACTCAATTAATTATCGGTAGCGAAGGAACTCTNGGAATAATTACGAAAATTATTTTTAGNCTTATTAAATTACCAAAATTTAAAAAGGTATTACTAATTTCCTTCGATAGTTTTGAAAAGTGCATTAGTTCAGTTTCTGAATTTTATAAAGCCGGTGCTAATCCTTCCGCATTGGAGTTTCTTGAGAAGTCAGCTGTAAAAGCAGGGGAGAATCATTTAAATAAAAAATATCCAAATAGCGATGCTGAAGCTCAATTGTTTGTAGAAGTTGATGGTAATTACGGAGATGCTATTGATTATGAAGTTAATATAATTGCTGATATAGCAAATAAATTTTCTGCAAATGATATATTAATCGCCGAAGACAGGGAAAAAATGGAAGAAATCTGGTCTTTAAGAAGAAGTATCGGCGAAGCAGTAAAATCTATATCGGAATATAAAGAGGAAGATACTGTTGTACCCCGTTTCTATTTACCTGAATTATTGAGGGGTGTGAAAGAAATATCAGGGAAATATTCAATCAGAACAATTTGTTACGGTCATGCAGGAGATGGGAATCTGCATATAAATATTCTAAAGGAAAATATGTCTGATGAAGAATGGAAGAATAATACTGATAAAGCAATAAAAGAAATATTTGAGCTGACTGTTTCTCTCGGCGGGACAATTTCAGGTGAACACGGTATAGGATATACTCAAAAAAAATATTTAAATATTGCCCTAAGTGATAGTGAGATAAATTTAATGAAATCTATTAAGAAAGTTTTTGACCCAAACGGAATAATGAATCCGGGAAAAATTTTTAATTAAATAAATATGATAAGTTCAGAGATAACTTACAGAGTCCTTTACGCACATACCGATATTATGGGTGTTGCGAATAATGAAAGATATCTGGAATATTTTGAAGCTGGCAGGAATGAATTGTTGAGAACAACAGGTTATTCATACAAGGAAATGGAAAAAGAGAACATTGGTTTACCTGTAATTGAAGCACATTGTAAATACATTAAACCTGCATATTACGATGATATTATAAAAATAAAAGCATATCTGAAGAATTTACCTACAGTAAGAATGAAAATTGATTATGAATTATTTGTTGAAGATAAATTAATAGCCGAAGGATATACAATACATTCGTTCGTTAAATTGACGGGCTTAAAACCTGTAAGACCTCCGGAACATTTTTTGAAATTACTTAAAAGTAAAATTTAAATGATAGATTATTATAAAAATTTCAACTGGAAAACAGCTGATAAGTTAATTGTTCAATCCCTCAAAGAGGATATAGGTAATGGTGACATCACATCGGATTTGTTAATTCCTAAAAATAATGTCTCCGGAGCAAATTTATTATTGAAAGAAGATTCAATTATTGCAGGGCTAAATATTTTCCGGAAAGTTTTTGAATTAATTGATAACAATATAAGCATAAAAATTAAATCCAAAGACGGTAAATTTTATCGCAATGGTAAAATATTAGCTTTTATTCAGGGCAATACTTTGAATTTACTAAAAGGAGAAAGAGTTTCTTTGAATATATTGCAAAGGATGAGCGGAATTGCAAATACTACATACCTTCTGAAGAAGAGGTTAAACAATAATTCCATAAAAATTACTGATACGAGGAAAACTACTCCCAATTTCAGAATCTTTGAAAAACTTGCGGTCAGAATTGGCGGGGGTGAAAACCATAGAATGGGACTTTATGATATGGTATTGATAAAAGATAATCATATAAATGCTAACGGCGGAATTGGAAAAACGCTGGAAATATTGAAGCAGAAGAAAATTAAAAAACATGTAAAAGTCGAAATAGAAGTTAAAGATTTGAAAGAGTTTGATATTGTTCAAAAAAATGGTAAGGGTCTTGTAGATATTGTGATGCTTGATAACTTTAGAAAAGATGATATTATTAAAGCCTTAAGATTAAATAGAAATAGTTTTGTCATTGAATTTTCAGGGGGAATAAATTATAATAATATAATAAATTTTTCAAAAATCAAAGGAATAGATTATATTTCTTCTGGCGGGTTGACACATTCATATAAGTCAACCGATATAGCTTTGAATTTTATTATTTAATTTAAGTAAATAGCGTTATTTTTTAACATTAATTTATAAACTTAATATTAATCAGATGAAAAAACTAAATGTACAAATCAGTTTTTTACTTGCATTGTCTCTGCTTGTGTTTATGGTTCTTTCCTGCAGTAAAATAAAGGATATGTTTTCTGAGAAAGATAAAACCACAAAAGAGGAAACAACAAAAGAAGAAACAAAAGAAACAACGAAAAGTGAAGATAAAACAGAATCAACTTCCGTTAAAACCGGAAACAGGTTATATTTCTGTGAGGATTATCTTCAAAAAGAAGAGGTAAATGTCAGTGATAGATTTTCTACCGGAAGATTGACAGTAATGGTGAAAACAAAAGAAAAACTTTATGATGTTAATGTCTCTTTAAAATTAGAAAAATTAAATGATGATGGAACGTATGATTTTGTAAAAACAATCAAGTTTGAAATTCCTATAGGAGATTATTTTTTCTTTAAACATAAAGATTTAGGCTTTTCAAAACCCGGTGTTTACCGTGTAACTTTGCTGGGTTTGGATAAAAAACCCGTTTGTTCCGGCAATGTGACTATAATTCCATGATGATTTGAACAAATATTATTAAATTTGAATTTTAAATAAAAGTTTTGATAAATGCCATCTGTGTTTCATAGATGGCATTTTTTTTATTGATTTCAATTAAATTTATTACTTATTAGATTGCAAATACTTAATCTGGAATTAACTTAATTAGATGATAGATAAAATTAAAGGACTGTCTAAAGATACATTAATTTATGGTACAAGTACCATAATAGGAAGGTTCCTTAATTTTTTCCTCGTTCCTATTTATACAAATATATTTCAACCCGATGAATTCGGAGTCGTTGCTAATATCTATGCTTATATTGCAATGCTCAATGTCTTATTTACTATCGGACTCGAATCGGGATATTTTAAATTTGCATCAACTCTTGAAGTGGGCGATGAAAAAGAAAACTTTACACACCCATTTATGGGTATCGTATTTAATGCTCTCGTCTTATCATCGGTTTTATTTTTCTTCGCAAAAGACTTTACAGTTCTATTTCAGATTGAATTAAAATTTTCAAGCCTTCTGCAATTAACCGCACTCATACTTTTTTTTGATGCAATTGTCACTGTCCCTTTTGCTTATCTCAGGCTTAAGCATAAACCCAAAAAATTTGCTTTAATACGATTATCTAATATTGTAGTTAATGTTGTTTGTAATATTATTTTCATTGTCGTTCTTAAATATGGAATCATTTCTGTCTTCATAAGTAATCTTATTGCTTCTGCTTTTACATTTATACTTTTGTCTCCCGATGTTTTTAAGAATTTCCATCTTTCTTTTAATAAAGATTTAGTCAAAGAGTTATTAAGGTTTTCCATCCCTTATATACCTGCGGGGATTAGTTCGAATATCGTTCAGGTTATCAACAGACCTATCCTTACCAGTCTGAAAGGGGAATATGCAGTCGGTGTATTTCAGGCTAACTACAGGCTTGGCATTTTTATGATGCTTTTTGTTTCAATGTTCGAATTTGCGTGGAGACCTTTCTTTCTGCAAAATGCAAAAGAGCCGGATGCAAAGGAAATATATTCAAAAGTTATGACATATTTTCTGATAATCGGTTCATTCATTTTTATTCTATTATCTTATTTTATAGATGATATTGCCAGAATGAAATTACCGTTCAGGGGAAATCTCATTGGGAAATCATATTGGGGCGGTCTGGATATTGTACCGGTAATTTTATTTTCGTATTTGCTATATGGTATTTACATCAATTTAATGGCAGGAATATATATTGAAAAGAAAACTAAATACCTCCCATTAATTACCGGAATTGCAGCTATTGTGAATATTGTAACTAATTTTATTTTCATTCCTTCGATGGATTTAATGGGCGCAGCAATTTCGACGTTGTTAAGCTATTTCACGATGATGGTTGGGATATATATTGTCTCAAATAAATTTTATAAGATTGACTACGAATACAAAAAAATAATTTTAATTTTTATACTAACGTTATCGGCTTATTTTCTTCTGATAATACTTTCTAAATTCATTATTTATACATTTCTCATAAAGATAATTTTAATATTGTTATTCACTTTCTCAATAATCATTTTCAAAATAGTGGATTTCAAATCTGTTCGGAAAGTATTGAAAATATAATATACTGAATTCAGATATATTATTTAATCACTTGACAGTAATAACTATTTATACCATATTAATATATGGAAAAATTAACAAAAAAACAAAAGAAGATTTACGAGTTTATCGAAAAATATTCTTTGGAAAATTCTTATCCTCCTACTTACCAGGAAATCTGTACTAAGTTTAATATTACAATCGGAACTGTACAGGATTATATTTCTGCTTTAATGAAAAAAGGTTATGTAGAAAAGAAAAAGGATGTTGCAAGGGGATTTAAACTTGTAAAAAAAAGTGACGGTACGGATATGCCGAAATCAAAAAATGATATCGAAATAATTCCTCTTTATGGAAATGTTGCCGCAGGTGAACCGATATTCGCTAACGATAACATTCAGGGTTATATCTCGATGGAGAAAATTCGAAGGGGGCATCATATTCATTTCGCTTTGCAGGTGAAAGGGGATAGTATGAAAGATTCGGGCATTTACGACGGAGATATCGTGATTGTCAGGAAACAGGATTCTGCAGAAGACGGAGAAATAGTAATTGCACTGCTCGATGACGAGGCAACGGTTAAGACACTAAGGAACTCAAAGATTAAGGCATATCTCGAAGCATCGAACTCGAGGTACAAGTCTATTATCAATAAGCCTTTTCAGGTAATAGGGAAAGTGATTGAGTTAAGAAGACAGTATCAATTCGTTTAGGAAAAATAATTTATATCTTCAGTCTTTTAAAAATATAATCTACTTTCTTCTTTAAATTATTGTAGTTAAATATTTCATTTAATTCTTCGCGCGATAAATATTTCATCACATTCTTGTTTTGTATTAATAGTTCATAAAAACTTACTTTCTTATCCCACGATTGCATCGCTGTTTCCTGAACTATTTTGTATGCATCTTCTCTTTTCATCTTTTTATCAATGAGTTTCAAAAGAACTTTCTGGGAATAAATTAATCCGTTTGTCAAAGAAAGATTTTTTGTAATATTTTCTTTATTAACTTTTATATTTTTAACAATATCTTCAAACTTTATTAAGATATAATCGAGAAGTATTGTAGAATCCGGAATTATAATTCTCTCGACGGAAGAATGGCTTATGTCTCTTTCGTGCCACAGAGGTATATTTTCCATTGACGCCATTGCGTTACCTCTTATTACTCTTGCCAGACCCGATAATCTTTCGCAGGTAATCGGATTTTTTTTATGAGGCATTGCAGACGAACCTTTCTGTCCTTTTGAAAAGAACTCTTCGAGTTCGAGAGTTTCCGTTTTCTGCAATAGCCTGATTTCAGTAGTATATTTCTCGATGCAAGTAGCGATAATTGCTAATGTTGTCATAAATTCTGCGTGTAAATCTCTTTGTATTATCTGTGTTGAGATTTTCGCACTTTCCAATCCTAATTTTTTGCAAACATATTTTTCCACCTCCGGAGAAATATGTTCATAAGTTCCGACAGCACCTGATATTTGACCGACGGAAATTGTTTCTATTGCTTTTTTCAATCGTCCGATATTCCTGTTTGTTTCATCGAGCCACAAAGCGAATTTTAAACCTAATGTGATTGGCTCGGCGTGAACCCCGTGTGTCCTGCCAATCATATAAAGATATTTATATCTTTTCGAATTCAGCAGTAATGTATTTTTCAGTTTAAAAAGATCTTTTAAAAGAATCAGACCTGCCTGTTTCATCTGAACTGATAATGCAGTGTCAAGAATATCCGAACTTGTCATACCGAGATGAATAAATCTTGAATCTATTCCTATATTCTCAGATAGATTTGTTAAAAATGCAATAACATCGTGTTTTACTTTTTCTTCGATTTCAAGAATTCTTTTTACCGAGAATTTAGCCTTCTTCTTAATATTATTCAAAGATGCATAAGGAATTAATCCCAGTTTGTTCTGGGCTTCGCAGGCGAGTATCTCAATATCGAGCCAGATATTAAACCTGTTTTCATCTGACCATATATCAGATAATTCTTTTCGTGAATAGCGGGGAATCATAATATTAATTTTAAATTATTAATTTGTTATTTTTACGACCACAAAAGTTATATCATCATTTTGCTCATAATTACCCCTGAAAGTATCGACCGACAGCATTAGTTTATCTCTGATAATTTCTGAGGCACTGCCTTTTTCTTCATCAATTATTTTTTCAACACTCTTCAGTCCGAATTCATTTCTATTCTTATCCATTGCTTCCGTAAGTCCGTCTGAGTAAAATAAAAATATATCATCTTTTTTGAAACTTATTTCCTGTTCATCAAGATTCGTTTCGAAAATGCCTTTTCTTTCCAGTCCTAACCCGATTCCTTTATTAATAATTGAGATTGTTTTTTGCCCGTCATTAAATAACACGGGATTATGTCCTGCTCTTGATATTACAACTTTGTTTGTTTCAAGATTAAATTTTGCAATAACCATTGTCACGAATGAATTTCTTTCAAGCTGGGAATATATTTGCTTATTTATTTCTATGAGAATATCTTTCGGATTCATAAAAAGTTTAGCGGCGAATTGTATTAAAGTCTGGACTTTTGTCATATACAGGGCAGCGGGAACACCTTTTCCGCTGACATCTGCTACCGTTATTAAAATTTCTTTATCATTCAATTTGATGTAATCGCAAAAATCACCGCCGATATATTTAGCAGGTCTGGATTCACAAGAAATATCCATACCTTCAATGACATTGTGTTCCTTTGGAAGCAATGCCGATTGAATGTTCTTTGCGATTAAAAGTTCTCTCTCAAGTTTTTGCTTTTCAATTTCTTCTTTTTTCAGTCTTGAATTTTCCAGGGCAATACCGATTTGATATGTTATTGATTTCAATAAATCAATATCTTCATCTGAATATGCTTTTCCTGAAAGCTTTTGCCCGAGGTTTAATGTCCCGATTAACATATCTTTTATCAATATGGGGACAGAAAGTACAATACCTGTTGATGAAATGAAATTTCTTTCTTCGTTAGTAAACTTTTTTTCTATCAGAAAATATGAATTCAGGATAACAGGTTCATGAATATATATGAAGATTTTCGAAAATATTTCACCCATATTAAGCGCAACATTATCATCTTTCGAATTGATAAGGTGGTATTCATTCAGTAATTGTTTATATACATCATCCTTTATCCAGATACTTACTTTTATTACGCTCATTATTTCTTTGATGTTAAATATGATTTTCGCAAATGCTTCATTTATATCTGAATAAAAGGTTAATTCCTTTGAAAATTTAAGTAATGATTTCCTGTAATTGTATCTTTCTTTATATAAAAACCTGTCAACAAAATCTTTAGCCCGGTTGTTTACGATATCAAATGTAAAAGCAACAATTAAAATTATGATAATCGTTAATATTTGTCTGTTCTGGATTAATCCGGAGAATAATGAATCAATAATAAAAACAAGAAACAAATATCCGCCTACAATTAAAATTGTCAATATTCCAAAAATTAAACCTCTTTTTATAATAAATTCAGTATCGAGTATTCTATATTTAAAAATTGAAATACCGAATGAAAAAGGAATTGCAATAACTAAGAAAACCGGCAGAAGATAAAATGTATTAATAAGAAAAACAGGTTTTTTCATTATAATTTGAAATACCCCAAAATAAATAAATCCCGAGAATCCTATCAGGAACCCTATCAAAATAGTTCGAAGAGATTTCTTAAGTACGGGGTCTTTTACTCTTTTATAAGAAAGTATAAAAAATGTTAATCCAAGTACAAAATATAAAACTAAAAGATATATAAACAAACTGGATATTAAATTAACAATATTACTTTTAGACAGATACCTCAATAACATTAGAAGTAATGTGTATAGTGGCGTTAACAAATAAGCAATAAGAATAAATTTACGCCTGTGCCTGAATTCATATTTTATAGGATATGTCAGAAAAAAATGAATAAATAGCGGATGAAAAATAAGTGCAAATATCAGATTATTATAATAAAAATAAACAAAACTTCCGGCTAAAGTACCTGAATAAATTAATAATCCTGAAGATGCGGAGCATCCGAGAAAAAAGAACAATTGTGAAGCAAATTCCTTTGGCTTGGAATATCCTACCAGAAAAGCCACAATTAAAAATCCAAATCCGAGCAGAGAGAAAATTAAAAATAATACATTAAAATATTTATAAACCCAAAGGTTTATCATTATAATTTGTTCATTCCTGAGTATTGTATAATTAATGTACTCATCTTTATAACTATTTAAAATTAAAGTAGCGTCTTGTGTATTCTTAACTGCTTTATCATTTATTGCCAGTAAAATATCTCCGTTTCTCAAGCCTGATTTATCAGCTTCACCACCCGGAATTATATCCGTTATGAAGAAACCTTTTTCCGTTGATTTTCCGTTATATTCAGTTACCCATAAGCAATCATCCGTGGTCATACGATTTACGAACATAACATTTATGAATGAATATGTGGTAGTTGCCAGTGCATAAAATGTTACGAATACAAATATTGCTCTTAAGGCGCTTTCACTCAGTTTGTTAAGATAATTCATAAATTTTTAGTTTTAATAAATTTTACATTATATGTAAATATAATAGTCATAATCATAAATCATACCCTATTGAAAAGTAAAAAGTATATGGACCCCAGATAAATGAATTTTTTGTAAATCCTTTGTTAATAATGAAACTTCTGCCTCCGGAGAAACTTGCTTTTCCAACCGGAGTATCGAATTGTAATGAAAGACCTAATCCGTGTCTTAAATCTTTAAACCGTACATCTTCGGAATTTAACCAGACCTGACCTAAATCATATCTGAGGGATAAAAATGTATCAAAAAAGAGTTTAAATGGAAGCTGATATCTGAATTCCAATGAAGTTAAAAGTATCTGTCTTCCCCTTACTTCGTCTTCAACCATGCCATAAAAAGAATTTTCACCGCCGAGAGAAAACAGTTCAGTAATCGGTGTGGTCCTGTCTCCAAATCCAAAAACAAATTTTGGTCTTAATATACTGAATTTGTTTAGTGTAACAAAGTACTCAAATCGTAAATTCATAATATTATAAGATACATTACCGCCTAATTTATCCTGAGCACTCATATAATAAAAATCTATTATGTTACCGCTCATAGGAAAGGGGATTTTATTCTGTGTATCAATTTTTCCACCAAACTTAAGTTTAGTTACATTAAATTCGGATTGGCTTCTTTTCGCAGAAAAATTATCTGTTGTTTTTAATTTTACAAATTGCAACTGACCATAAACTACTCCCAGTCTTTCAAGTTGTTTGCCGATTGTGAAAGATAATCCGTAGTTTTCATCTTTAAATTCACCTTCATAATTTCTTTGAAAATCCTTATTCTCATAATCTATAGTTTGGTTATAAGAATAAATGCTTTTGTAGCTATAAAATAAATTCAGGTTATAAGTATAAAATGTATTAAAGAATCTATTGGATTTCAGTTCAAGTTTGATATCCCTGTTTCTTAATCCGCCTATCGTGTTTATACCAAGTTCNTTTCCTGTGCCGAATAGATTTTCATCCCGAAGGTCTCCATATATTTGTAATTTNCTTTCGCTGTCTGTTCTCATNGCTAATCTTATGTTCTTTGAACTTTTTTCAATTAAATTAATTCTTACATTNGGACTTATAGAATCGTTTTTATAATCAAAATCAATACTAATTTGTTTAAATAAGTTTGTAGAATATATGTTACTCAAAGTTTCTTCAAATTCATTAAAATATGCTATTTTATTTTTTACTATTTTTGCTTCTCTTAATATTACGGAATTCTTCGTGTGTTTGTTACCAATTATCAGAATATCTTTTATACTCCCGTCTGTGATTTTAATTTCTAATTCATTGCTTTCGAAATTAAAGTAGAATCTATTTATATCAGAAATCGGGTTATTATTTGCTCTTAATAAAGAGTATATATCAAGATATAATTTATAGAGGGATTTTGTATTAACATTTTTATTTAAATTGTTAATTTTAAAATCTGAAATCAAAGAATCAATGAATGTATAGGAGCTGTTTATTTTAATTTCTTCAAGAAGCGGGTTATTTTCCAATTTATAAGTAATGATAGCGCCATTGTTATCTCTCGTTATTTCTGCGGTAACATTTTTATATATTCCTGTTTTATATAAATATTTTAAAGTGCTTTCAATTGCAGTATATCTTACGAAATTATTATTTTGTTGTACGAAGATAATATTTCTGATGCTGTCAGATATAAAATCAGTCTCAAATCTTACTCTGGCATTTATTGTAAAATTATTGAAATAGCTCGAAGATAATTGTTCTATTGAATCTATTCCGGATTTAATTAAATTTATTTTTTTTAATGCTCCTATCCTTCCGGCATCTATCAAGTAATCAATATTACTGAAATTCGTGGCTTGAAAAGTTCCTAAATCCGGNGTAATTATTATGCTTGCTTTGGAAAGTTGAAGTTCATTTAACTTTGCCATCGTTATAGAAATAATCTGATCAGCAGTATTAAGAGGATTATTCAACTCATCCCTTGTTCTGAGAGGGCTTGTCGAATTGACAGCAATTATGTAATCTGCACCGTTTTCCTTTGCAACATCTACAGGAATATTTGAAGTCAGTCCACCGTCAACTAAATTCCTTCCTTCAATAATAGTTGGAGAATAAACAAGTGGAAAAGTAACTGATGCTTTCACAGCTTCACTGATGTTGCCGCTTTTTATCTCAAACCTTTCACCTTTGTCTAAATCAGTTGTAACGGATATGAAAGGAATTTTCAAATCTTCAAAATTATTTTTTGGTTTTAAATATGAATTTATGAATAATAAATTAATAAATCGCAGTATATGATGACCGCTCGAAATGGAGGACGGAATTGTNGGAACAAATCCATCTAACGAAATTGTTATTAAACTCTTGTCCTGGCGNTCTTTTTGCTCGAGAAACAGCGACTCCCTTTGATAATTGTCGCTTAATTTTAGATTATTTACCCAATCAATTTTCTTAACNGTTTTTATTAATTCNGTTGCATCGTTTCCTGAACAATATAGTCCTCCAATTACACTGCCTATGCTTGTTCCGGNAATTAAATCTACATCTATATCATTCTCTTCGAATACCTGAAGGACACCTAACTGGGCTATCCCTCTTGCACCTCCTCCGCTTAAAACCAATGCGACTTTTTTATTATTAAACTTTTTTGGAAATATATTAAAGTTATTAGTGTCTAAGTTAAATTTATTTTTCAAATTTAAAGATATTCTTGCCGTATCGGAAACATCTTGCCCGGCAGCATAACTGCTATATCCAATTAATACAACTAAAAATAAAAATATTTTTAAAGATTTATTCATTTGTTATCAGGTCTTCTTAATTTGATTATTATTCCGGCAATATAAACTAAAAGTCCGGAAAACAATCCGGGATATAACGGCTCCAGATTAAAAAAGTAATGCGGATATCCATCTATTTTATTCATATATCCAAAAATAAATGAAGTAAATGAAACAAAAAATGAAACTAACATGGATACAAAAATAAAATGCTTATTTATCGTTAATTTTTTATAATATGAGGAGATTACACTTATTAATAAAGGTGGAATAATTAATGTACCTATTGTGTACCAGATTTGAACAACAGATGGAATTAAGATTGCAATAAACAGAGAGATTATAGAAGAAATGACGATACCGATTTTCGTGTATTTATTCAGGTTATCATCAACTTTTAAAAATTTACTTATAATATCTTTTCCTAATGTTGTTGCGGAAATGAAAATATTGGAATGAAGTGTTGACATAATTGTTGCAATCATTCCGACAAAAAAGAATCCTTTTGCAATCGGCGGTAAAATTTCATTTGCAAGCAGAGGATATGACATTTTCGGGTCCTGAAGTCCTTTAATATGAGCGGCAGCGTAAAGTCCGGTCGTTGTTGTAAGGAAATCAAAAATGAACCAGAATATCAATGAAATTAAAACACCATTTCTTGCTGTCTTCTCTGATTTTGCAGCATAACATCTTTGATGAAATGATGGGTCAACTAATGCCCATGAACCTATAAAAAACCAAACTATAATGAATTGTAAAGTATTTCCTCCCGTAATACTTAAATGATTTTGTGATAGATTTGAATTGATATAAGATAAACCGCCTAATTTTAGGAAACAAAAGGGAAGAATTATCCCGAACCCAAGAAACATTAGTACAAATTCAAAAATATTTACTCTTATGTCAGACCTTAAACCGCCCTTTATTAAATATCCGACGGAAAATATCAAAGTGATAATCATTGATAAACTTAAATCCCATCCGAAAATTACCTGAATCAATACACCTAACATTAGTACATAAGGTGCCGGTGTAGATAAAAGAAAAATAAAAATTCCACCAAGAATACTTACATTTTTTCCGTAAGCAATTTCCAATTTATCGGGAATTGTAAATAATTGTGTTCTTCTTATCCTTTTAGCAAGAAATAATGCGAAAATTGTAATGAAGAAATAATATGGAAAAGCATTTAAGAACCAGCTTGATAGCCCGTAGTTATAAGTAAATTCTCCTATACCGAGTATCCCGCCGTAAAATGTTGATACTAAAGTTGCAACAAAGGCAGGTAGTGTTATTTTCCTTGCGGCTACTAAGAAATCTTCTTTGCTCTTATCGTTAGTTTTTGTACTAAAACCAATGATTAGAACTATTATAAAATAAACCAATATTAAAATGATATCCCACGTACTGAATTCTATCATTATAATATTCTATAAATAATGTCTCTTAAATAAAAGTAAATCACCTTTTTTAAATTTTATTGACACTTTATTTGATATGCATAAATTCAAAGTTCCTTCTCTTTCGCCTAATTCTAAATCCTCATTATTCAAAGTATATTTTAAACCCTCTGTTATTATTCCTCTTGCGACAGGAAACCCTAAGAACGAAACAACACTTCCCGGTTGATAATCAAAACTTATAAATTTATTT
>JGI20214J51088_10001968_pt1 | contig 13910 bp, 12 predicted proteins | sample WetSurMetagenome_FD_51088 | JGI IMG/M metagenome (IMG submission 51088) | reverse complement strand
AGACCCCGGAAGATTTTATCACAGAAGACGGGATTAAAGTTATTAAAATAGACAAATGGAATAACGGGATTAGAATTATTCGAACTTTAACACACCGGTTACCACAATTGTACTGGAATCTTAAAGCTCAGAAAGCAGATATATATTACTGTCGTATCCGCGATTTCAGACACATATTTGCCTATTTTGCAGCCAGGAGTGTAAAGGCAAAGTTCATTCTTGGTCTGGCCTCAGATCTTGATGCAATGAGCTTTAGCATGAGATTTAAATATCAATATAGTGTTTCTCTGAGTAGTTTGTGGTCGTTTTCAAATGGATTACTTATTGAAATAATTTATCCTTGGCTGCTTCGAAAAGCCGATATGGTTTTCGCACAGCATGAAGGACAGAGGCAGATTCTGCTACAAAAAGACATCAAATCGCTAGTATTCCCTAATTTAATAGATTTAACTCAAATACAGGTAGTCGCCAACCCAATTCATAAAGAATTCATTTATGTTGGCAGCCTTGACAAAAGAAAGGGATTTATCGACTTCTTCAGTATCGTTAATAAAGTGCCTTCAAGCTTATTTAAAGTGGTTGGACAGCCCCGCGATAAAACAGGACATTTATACTATGAGAAATTAAAATCGTATAAAAATGTTTCCCTACTGGGACGCCTGAGTCATTCTGATACAATAATACAAATTGCAAATTCCAAGGCTCTTATTTTGACTTCCCGCATGGAAGGATTCCCAAATGTATTTATCGAAGCATGGGCATGCGGGATTCCGGTTTTGTCATTGTCCGTTGACATGGGGGATATCATTAAAAATGAAGAGTTGGGTGAAGTTACCAACGGGAATCTGGATAACTTGATAAAAGCAATGGAAAATAATAAAAACACTGATGAATTTTCCAGAAGAGCAAAAGCTTATGTAGAACGTGTACATAATCTGAATGCTGACAAAATCAATGATATAAGCTGCCTGTTTGGTGAAATTTACAATAAGGGGAGATCCAAATAAAACTATAAGTTACACTAAAATCATCACTTTCATTATTAAAAAAATAGCTTCCCTAAAAAATCAATTTAAAAAAAATCATTGAAGCATTCCGACTGGATTTTATTCCTTAATTTAATTTTAGATCTCTTGCTATTTCTGAGTTATATTTTAAACTAAAGAAAGATAATGAAAATCCTTTTTTTCACGGAATCTATGGTACGCGGTGGTAAAGAGCGACGTATTTTAGAGTTGATACAATATCTGAAACAGCATACTGATTATGAGATTTCTTTGGTTCTTACTCAGAATCTTATCGAATATGAATATGTACATGAATTGGGGATCCCAATAATAATTATTGAACGAAAAGGCCTAAAATATGATCCACGGCCTTTTATTGAATTCTACAGGTATTGTTCCCATTTCAAACCTGATATTATCCATTCATGGGAGAGAATCACAACATTTTATTCTATTCCGGCTAAGTTAATTCTCAGAATTCCATTAATCTCCAGCATGATAGCAGATTCAAAAAGAGATTTTAAAGTAATTTCATTAAGACATCTCTTCTTTAACATTGATGTTCTTTTTTCCAACATAATTCTTTCCAATTCACAAGCAGGTCTGATAGCTTATAAGATATCCAATCCAAAGGCAATGGTTATATGGAATGGCGTTCGCCTGGAAAGATTTCAACAGGAGTACGACTTTGAAACAGAGAGAGAAAAACTTGGAGTCACAACAACTTTTATGTTAGTAATGGTGGCCTCTTTTTCTACATTAAAGGATTACGATCTTTTTTTAAATGTGGCCAAAGAGATAGAAAAAATCAGAGATGATGTAACATTAGTAGGTGTTGGTGATGGTCCGGAATGGAAGCGAATTCATCAAAGAATAGAGGATGAGCATATTAAAAATGTCATTTTAACCGGAAATCAGAAAGAGGTTGAAAAAATTATTTCGGTTTCAGACATTGGAATTTTATGCACATACTCCGAAGGTATTTCCAACTCAATTATTGAATATATGGCCTTAGGTAAACCAGTTATTTCAACCGATATGATTGGGGGCAGCAAAGAAATAATACTAGAAGGAGAAACAGGGTATTGTGTAGAACGAAAATCTGAAAAAGTAGTATCCTCGATAAATTTTTTATTGAATAACAGAGAGTTACGAATTTTAATGGGCAAAAAAGCAAGAGAAAGAATTCACTCCAGTTTCTCAGTAAAACGGATGGGAGAAGAATTTGAACTTGTTTATAAAAAAGTTTTATCATAAAATCATGATTTTCAATGAACATGGTAAAGTTCTTGAAAGTAATTAATAGTGCAACAAATAATGGAACAATGTTGATTGTGACACATTTTATTGCTACTATTACTTTTAATTGAATAAATGAAATAAATAGGTTAAGAGTTGATTTAACTGTATAGAATTATGGATGAAGTAAGTAGATTAATTAAAGCTGATCTGTACCGGCATAACGGCCTTACAGGAGTAAAAGGCTTTTTGAAAGGATGGCTTCAACCTGGGTTCAGGTATACTTATTTATTAAGAAAGACGGCACAATATAAAAAAACTTCATTCCGGGGGGTTTTTTATTGGTTACTTAAACGAAGGTATACATTTAAATATGGCTATCAGATAAGTTCCGAAGCACAAATAGGCGAAGGTTTTTATCTTTCTGACCATTTCGGACCTGTAATAATTGGACCTATAAAAATTGGTAAGAATTGTAACATTAATCATTCTGTTACTATTGGGCGTGCTTATAAGGGGGGCAAGATAGGGCGTCCAACTATTGATGATAATGTGTGGATTGGAACAGGATCAGTAATAGTTGGGGGTATTAATATAGGAAAGAATGTACTTATAGCTCCAAATTCGTTCGTGAATTTTAATGTTCCAGATAACTCTCTGGTCATTGGCAATCCTGCTAAAATTATCGAAAAGGAAAATCCCACCAGGTATTATATTAACAATATTTTAAATGAATAAGGAACTACATCATAAAGACCAAAAATATTAAAGCCATGGTTGACTTACCTAAACTTACAGTTTCCAAATTACTTATCGAACTCATTAAAGACCCTGATCGTAAATCTATTCCAAGAATTATTTGGGAGAGTCTTAATCTACTCTTTTATTATAAAAGCATTCCCCGTATATATTTCTCAAGATATCTGTTCAAAAAGGGAATGACAAACATCAAAGATTATTTTCCCGACGATTTTTTATATTATAAATTAAAGCCTTTCTTCAATAATAAAGAAGTCATTGAAGTCCTGGAAAACAAATTGTATTTTGATTTCTTCTATGGTCAGTTTAACATAAAGCTACCCGGGATTTTAATGTATAATCATAGAAACATGTTTGTTGTAAACAAGAAATGTATTGAAGTAAAAAGTGCCAGTGATTTCAAGGTTCTCCTGGAAGAGATATTTAAACAAAACCCTTCTTATGAATCAATAATTATAAAAAAAATGTACTGGAGCTTTGGTGGAGACAAAGTGTATAAGTTAAGTCAAAGTCAGTTCAAAAATAATCCTGAAAAGACAGATGAAATATTTTCTGAAGTCATCAAGTCGGGATATTTATTTCAGGAAACTATAATACAGCATCCTGATCTGAATAGGCTAAATCCATCATGTCTGAATACAATCAGAATTGATACTTTTATTGATCGTGATGGGAAGATCGATGTCATTTCAGGATATATCCGAATGAGTATTAATAATTATCATGTTGACAATATAAGTTCTGGCGGAGCTATGGTCGGAATTGACATAAAGACAGGTAAACTTAAGAAATATGGATATTTAATGTTTAGAACCTATGGGGTAAAAGTACTCACCGAACATCCGGAAACAAAAACTGTTTTTGAAGATTTCCTTATCCCCTATTTTACACAGGTTAAAGAATTAGTAATTAAAGCAGCAGGGCTGATGCCGGAATTACGATTAGTTGGCTGGGATGTTGCTATTGGCGAATCAGGACCTGTTATGATCGAGGGTAATTCGGATTATGATATTTCGGGAAATGATATGGCGGATAATGGACTCAGGGCTAATCCAGTATTCAGAAAGGTTCTTCATGAAATTAACTATTTGTAAATCATTCCAATAAGAACCTGAATTGTTAACGATCGTCATAACCTTTCAGTGTAATATGTCAACCGTATTAAAATAGCTTCGTCAATCTTGACGAGCTTACGGATTGATTGAAAAAACATTTAGACCGGAAAAATCATTGAAAAGAAAAGATTATCTTTGAAAATCCATAATAAATGGTCCTTGTGGTAGTTAATGAATTGCATTTTATTTAAAATTCAGTGGATATTTTAATAAAAAGAGCATAGAGAGTATAATGAATATTCTTCAAATAAATAGTTGTCATTACCATAGAGGTGGTTCTGAAACAGTATATTTTAACACTTCACAGATTTTAAAAGAACATGGGCATAATGTTGCCTTCTTCAGTACTAAAGACAACCGTAATGAACCAAATGAATTTGAACAATATTTTATTTCAGCTGAAAACATACGCAGTTTATCGATAATTGCCAAGATAAAAAAAATCCCTTCCTATCTGTATAACAGGTCTGCTATAAAGAAACTGGAGCTTTTGTTGAATTATTTTAAACCTGATATAGCGCATGTGCATCTTTTCTATGCTGATCTCAGTATTTCAATATTAAAAACATTAAAAAAGCACAAAATTCCCATAGTTCATACTGTTCACGATTACAGGCTGTTATGCCCGGTAAACACACTTCTCGATAAAGATGGAAAAATTTGTGAGCTTTGCAGGGACAAACATTTTTTTCACTGCTTACAAAAAAAATGCTCTGATGGGAAATTCAACCAGAGTCTGATAGTTATGCTTGAAGCTTATCTGTGGAAATACTTTATGAAACCCGTTGATTATATTGATAATTTTATTTTTGTAAGTAAGTTTATCCGGGATAAGCACCTTAGTTTCAACAGTGATTTCAAAAACAAATACTCCCAGCTATATAATTTTACAAATTTCAATCCACACGATAATTCATCTACAAAGGGAGACTATTTTCTCTTTTTCGGACGTCTCTCTGTTGAAAAAGGAATTAAGACATTACTTTCGGTTTTCCTGAGAAGAAAAGATCTAAAACTAGTTATTGCAGGTACAGGACCATTAAAGAGTTATGTGGAGGATTCAATAAAAGACAGCCATAATATTGAATATGCAGGATTTAAGACCGGGGAAGAGCTCGGGAACCTGATTAAAAATGCTTCGTTTATTATTCTGCCATCAGAGTGGTATGAGAATAATCCATTATCTTTAATTGAAGCTTATAACTTTGGGAAACCGGTTATAGGCGCTAACATGGGAGGTATTCCTGAATTAATCAGTGACGGATCTGATGGTTTTGTTTTTGAGTCCGGGAATGCACAATCGCTTGAATCTAAGATAGATTCTTCATTGAAAATAAGTGATGCTGAATATGAAAGTTTTTCTCAGTCAGTATTCGAATTTGCACGACAAAATTTTAACAGAGAGAATCATTATTTAAAACTATTACAAATATACTTGGATGTTATCAATAAAAAAGGCAATAAACAAACTCATACAGAAATTAGGGAAAGCTGATTATTATTTGGATGATAATTTAACAAACCGGGATTTATTAATCACCTTAATTTCGAAATTTTTTGAACTTTTCAGAGGATTATGTCTAAAACTTTTCATCCAATCTTCAGGTGGTATCATATTTTTAGGAAGGCATACAAAAATCAGATATAAAAGAAAATTAAAAGTCGGAAGTACCTTAACAATTGGCGATTATGTTGAAATAAATGCCCTGTCTAAAGAAGGTGTTAAAATTGGAAACAATGTCAGCATAAATAGAAACACAATTATTGAATGCACAGGAGTTATAAGAAACCTGGGCGTTGGATTGGAGATCGGCGATAACGTTGGAATTGCACAAAACTGTTTTATACAAGTCAGGGGAAAAGTAATAATAGGTAGTAATGTAATCTTTGGCCCGGGCGTATATATATTTTCAGAAAATCATAATTTTGACAATCCTGATTTACCTGTGGTAGTTCAGGGTGAAACAAGAAAAGGGGTTATAATAGAAGAGGGAGTCTGGATAGGCAGCCGGGCAACAATTCTCGATGGCGTTACAATTGGAAAGAATAGTATAATAGCTGCCGGAAGCGTAGTAAATAAAGATATTCCAGCTTATTCAATAGCTGGAGGGGTACCTGCTAAAATTATAAAGGATAGAAAACAAATTAATAATCAAAATAATTAGATCATGAAGAAGAAAATATATATCGCAGGATGCGGTGGAATGCTTGGTGAAGCTTTCTATAAGCAGTATCAGGATGATTACATATTGAAGTGCACCGATAAAGATGTGAATGAGGAGTGGTTATCCTTTATGGATTTTCGGGATTTTAAAGCTTATAAAAAAGATGTATTAGAATTTAAGCCAGATTATTTATTTCATCTTGGGGCATACACTGATTTAGAGTTTTGTGAACTTAATGCAGATGAAACATATAACACCAATACGGTTGCGGTTGAAAATGCAGTTTATCTGGCAAATGAATTGGACATTCCTTTGCTTTACATCAGTACAGCCGGAATATTTGATGGAAGAAAAGACGTTTACGATGATTGGGACCTTCCAAATCCACTGGGTCATTATGCCCGTGCAAAGTATGCCGGGGAAAGATTTGTCATTGAGAACACTAAGCGATACCTTGTTTGCCGGGCAGGATGGATGATGGGCTCTGGTCCTAAAAAAGACAAGAAGTTTATCCAAAAAATAATGAAACAACTGAAGGATGGTAAAAAAGAGCTTTTTGTTGTAAATGATAAAGATGGGACCCCAACCTATACTCACGATTTTGCGAAGAACGTGAAACTATTACTTCAAAATGAATACTGGGGACTATATAATATGGTCTGCGGCGGTCAGACCAGCCGATATGAAGTCGCCCAGGAAATTTTAAATATTCTCAAATTGAGTGCTAATGTTAAACTGACACCTGTTGGTTCCGATTATTTCAAGGATGTTTATTTTGCAGAAAGACCTCCATGTGAACGGTTGGTGAACCGTAAACTTAATATTCGCAATATTAACCTTATGCGCGACTGGAAAGTTGCCCTGGAAGAATATATATCCACGTATTATAAGGGATTTCTTGACTAATGGAACACCTGAGAATTGCTGCATTCGGAGGATTCCGGGCGATACCTCCTAAAGAGGGTGGTGCCGGTTCTGACAAATTTGCTTATGAACTATATCCAAGAATAACAAAACTTGGACATGACCTTACTGCTTATTGTAGAATCTACCCCGGGGATAATACAACCCAAAAATACAGTGAATATGCAGGAATAAAGATTATTTCATATCACACTGTAAATAAGGCAGGGTTCGATACATTAATCCACTCTTTTAAAGCCACTGTAGATATTATCTTTCGGAACCGGGCAGATATTGTCCATATTCATAGTGGTGCAAATAGTATCTGGGCTCTTTTCTTAAGAATGTTCGGGAAGCGAGTATTCGTAAGTCAATTTGCAATGGACTGGAAACGTGATAAATGGCCATGGTATGGTAAGCTTTTTTATAAAGTGTCGAATTACTTGACAGCTTATGTTCCCAATGGAGTGGTTTTTGACAACGTTTTTACAAAATTGTATTTTGAGAAGAAATTCCATCGCCAGTTTTATTTTGTACCATATGGTGCTGAAGTAAAGGAGCCATCAGTACAAACTTCAATTTTTGAAAAAATCGGGATATCAGCAGGTGAATATTTCTTATTCATAGGAAGATTCATTCCCGACAAAGGTGTTCATCTCCTTATTCAGGCATTTGAGGAAGTTAAAACCGACAAAAAGCTAGTCCTGGTGGGTGGAGCACCTAACCCAAGTGATTATGAGAAAAGAATCCGTAGTACCAATGATAAGCGAATTATTTTTGCAGGTTATGTCTACGGCGATGAAACAAATTTCCTGATAAAAAATGCTTTCACTTACATTCAGCCATCTCTGATTGAAGGATTATCACCGGTCATTCTAACAGTTATGGGACTTGGAACCCCATTGATTTGTTCTGATATTATTGAAAACAAGTTTATTACTGGAGATAATGCCACACATTTTACATCTGGAAATGTTGCCTCATTAGCTGAAAAAATTAATTATAGTATAAATAACATCGATAATTTAAAAAAAATGGCTAAAATTGGGAAGGATGACATTTTAAACCGTTTTAAATGGGATTCGATTACCAGTCAGTATATTGAGTTGTTTAATAATAAGTCAAAAATATGATCAGAGCCGGAATTATTGGTCTTGGCAAAATGGGAATTTCCCATGCTGCCATAGTTAGTCCACATCCATCAGTCGAATTAGTTGCAGTTTGTGATACATCTACAATAGTGTTGGATGCTTTTAAAAAATTCAGCAAAGTAAATGTTTACAATGACTACATCAAGATGATTGATTCAGAAAACCTTGATTTTGTTGTAGTTTCTACTCCCACAAAACTTCATTACAAAATGGTCAGATATGCTCTCGAAAAGGGAATTCATACTTTTTGTGAGAAACCTTTTAGCCTGACCACATTGGAGGGAGAAGACCTGGTTAAATTGGCTGATGAGAAAAATCTCATCAATCAGGTAGGTTACCATAATCATTTTATAGGGACCTTCCGTGAATTGAAAAGGCTTTTAAAGGCAGGTGTTTTAGGCGATCTGGTTCACTTTACAGGAGAAGCATATGGCCCGGTGGTCATTAAAGAAAAAGGCGGTACATGGCGCTCGGATCCAGTTGAGGGAGGAGGTTGCCTCTTCGACTACTCTTCTCATGTTATAAATTTAATACAACAGATAATCGGCCTGCCTGTAAAAGCCTCTGGTTCACAATTAAAAAGAATCTATTCAAAAGAGGTTGAAGATGCGGTCTATTCAATATTAACCCTTGAAACCGGATTAACCGGAATTTTATCAGTAAATTGGAGTGATGAGACCTATCGGAAGATGTCGACCTCACTCACTATTCTTGGCAAAAAAGGGAAAATAATCTGCGATGCAACTGAGATAAAAATCTATCTGAAAGAAGCCGATACTAAAGAAAATCTGGGGAAAGGATGGACAATAAAATATATTACAGATTTTGAGATACCTGTAAATTTCTACCTGCGCGGCGAAGAATATAGTGCACAGATTGATAATTTTGTCGATTGTATCATAAAAAAGAAGCAGACTGAAATAAACTCCTTTAGGGAGGCTCTATATACAGACAAGGTGATTGAATTAATAATTGCAGATTCAAAAAGTTAAAAAATGAAGATGGACAAAGTACTATTCGGAGATAATCAGTTTTTTGCTGTTAACCATTTATCTGATGAAAAATCCAGGGCACAAGCTATCCAGTTTAAAGACGATGCTGCAATAATCAGGGTTTTGGATCAAGCCAGAGAGATCGGAATTAATACATTTATGTGCACAACCCATGACAGAATTGCCAGTGTCTGTGATTACATGCGTGCTAACCCTGAAAAATACAAAGATTTTAAAATATTTCCATGCATGCCCTATGCACATAAATATGCCAATGCCATAACTGATCTGGGTATTCTAGGTGCAGTAAAACAATATATTCCCGGAAATATTTTCAGCACATTTACAAAGGGCGGAGTCGCTTTTCTGAGAAAAGATTTTATTGGATTAATGGAATTATTCATTGATGCTGAAATGAAGATGTTCAAAGGGGTAGAGACTCCCGTGATCTTTATACAGAATGTTCTGGTTGATATGATTCTGGGGCTTAAGATGTATGAGGTCTTTAAAGAGTATGATTCATATATCCGTAAGAAATACAATGCAGAGCCTGGATATATAACTATGAATTTACCAGCATTGCTGGATACCCTGAACTCGATCGGTATTGAAAACCCTGTTATCTGCAGTTCAATTAATAAAATCGGATTCAGAATGTCTGGAGGTAAGGATATTTATGAAAAATATTTAACTGAAAGAACTTTCCGCCCGATAGCTATGCAAGTACTTGCAGCGGGAGCTTTACGGCCCAAAGAAGCAATTGAATACCTGGGAAAATTCCCAAAGATTGAATCAGTTCTTTTCGGAGCTTCCTCAAAGTCGCACATTGAAGAAACAAAAAAATTAATTGAGCAGTATATGTAGCAATATGCTCCGGTTTGAATATTCTGACTTGCTTACGGTTGTTCTACCTCCTTTGGTTATTCTTTAAAAAATTGAAAACCTCCTGAACAGCCCTGGATAGACAATCTGTATAAAGTAAATGAAAAAGGATAAGCTGTATAATTCAAATGAAAATTGATCATATTTGTTTTGCAGTAAAGAATCTAAACGATGGTATTGATTATTGGTACCGCGTATTTGGTTACAAGCAAATGACAAAAATAGTGGAGAATTCTCTCCAGAAAGTCAAAGTGACTTTTTTAAGCAAAGAGGATAGTTTGATGATCAAACTAATTGAACCACTTGAAAGCAATCAATCTCTTGTCAATTTTGTAAACAGGGGTGGAGGCTTTCATCATGTTTGTTTTAAATGCGATCAAATTGATAAAGAAATTGATGAGTTAAATAAAAAAGGGCTTTTAACCCTGGTTCCTCCTCAACCAGGTGAAGCCTTTAATAACAATAAAATTGCATTTTTACTTGCCAGGTACGGACTTAATATTGAACTAATCGATACGGATGAGAAAGCAGATATACTGTAGTTTGAATTTCATTCCTGTTGAATAGAACGACCTTACTCTATTCCATAATGCTTCTTAACTATTTTTGTCTTTTTAGAGACAGGAAGATTTTGTGTTTTAAGGAGACCAGGATTTTGCAGGTACAGAAATTTTTGCATACTCGTTTTCAGAACTACTTTTGCCGGATTGCCTACAATAACTGAATTATCAGGGAATTTCCCTCTAACTACGCTGCCTGCTCCTATTATACAATTATTACCAACAATAGTATTTGGCAGAATTGTACAACTGTTCCCAATGAAAACATTATTACCTATTTTTATGGTTCCAAATATATCGGCGTAACCAAGCTCTTCCCGAAAACACCAGATCCCACCGTCGTGAGTAATAAAATCAGAACCATCTGCAATAGCAACATGGTTACCAATTTCTATCAGATATGGTTCTGTTGAAAACGATAAAGTGTTTAACCGACAATTATTCCCAATCTTCATCCCCTGTTTTCTCAAATACTTAATCTTCCTTTCATTACTGGCTATTTTCAATAACAAAATCTGGAAACGCTGAAGAATACTTAGAAATCTCATTAGTTTTCTCGGAATATGTTTATACAATCACTACTATTCAGAAGAAGATTCAATAACATCAATAATAAAATTACAAAACAAGGGTGCAACTCTTGCTGAAAATTCCTTACCCGGATGCGAGTTATCAGGACTCTCTGCGTTCTTATCAGCCAAATACAAACCTCCCTCTGTTTCATATTTATAAAAATCCCAAACAAAAATATTGTCTCCTTTCTCATCCCATTCATCAACTACCCATTTATAAAACAGTTGAGCGCGTTTTGCCTCATCTTCAGTAATCTGACTCTTTGTACATACAGCAGGTGTCCAGACAATAAATTTATTATTTGGAAATTCATGCATTTTTAACTTCAAGGCATTGTACTGTAATTTATAATTTTCAATTCTCTTTTCATCCGAGTCAATATTTGGACTACCTGTATCTTCTGATATTCTACTTCCGGGAAAACAATGTTTAAAAATAATGACTTCAAATTCCTTGGTGAGAATTTCTAGGGTAGGTTCCTCCATAAAAGGATCTGGTCCAGCATTTTTAACCCAGATATTATAGTAATCGAAGGGATAATTATTCCAGCCATATGGAGTTTGTTTAGGGAACCAAAGCTGGGATATTTCGTAATTAGTTTGTTTCTTTTTATTATAAACTGAGAAGAACTTTTGCATGTCACCCTTATGCGTAAGCTTATAAAGGTATTTATTGGTATTACCTACCCAAAGACAATTCCCTGTACTATGATGTAGAAATACTATTTTCTTCATTGCTTTTTTATTTGATTCGCAGGAGGTGAGTATAATTGACGAAATTACGAATAAAATTAACCAACTTCTCATATTGTTTTTACCAAAGATAATAAACATTCCACTTTTTTACACTAATAATATTTCTTAAAAACCGTCACTGAGCATTGACCAAAAAGGTAAAGCATAGATAACATTTACTGTTTAGAGAGTTAAAACAAAAGGAAGCTATCCAATAAGATAGCTTCCTTTTTATTGGACTGACTTTGAGATTAATCCTTAATACACCTTACATATTTGCCTGCCTGTTTTTCGACTGCACCCTTAAAAATGCTGGTGTGAGTTCCGTCTAATTGCCGGTACCATGCTCTGGCAGCATCTAGTTCTGTAGAAGTCCACCAGTAACTCGTTATACCTTCAGCAGTGAATACACCATCGACAAAGTAACGATAACCTCCAGGAAGAGCTGAGAAACCTGTTGTATTGGTCCCATTTTCACCTGTTGCCCATCCTGTAGTGTTCTTCAACTGAGCACCCTGTGTAGTACCACGCCAATCCCACAGATTAATATCTGCCAGAGGTACTCCGATAGACAATTCCATTGTGTTAAATTCCAGATCGGTAGGTACATGCCAGCCGGTAGGACACAAATTGCCAGTATGTACTGCAAACCAGTTGTATAAAGCACCGTATGTTGGTTTATAGGTAACTGCATCGTTATCATACCAACTTAAGCCAGCAGTACTGAGAAGGGTCCATGCTGTATTATCAGTAACATTAGTTACAGTCGTATTATTATTAAGTTTGGTGGTTTTCAGGTTTTCTGCCATCCAAACCTGTGTTCCTATTGTCACTGTATTATATGTATTTAAGTCAATGTCAGCGACTTTGGTGTTAAAGGTAAACTGATTGCCATAAGCTGTTCCTGCACCGTTTGTAGCATAAGCACGTACATAATATGTTGTACCCTGATCCAAACCTGAAAGAGTGCTTGCGAATGTTCCAGTTCCGGTTCCGTTTGAGGATGTGGAATTGCTAATAGTTGGGTTTGCTGTTGTTGCCCAGCATGCACCTCTTGCTGTGATAGTTCCACCACCATCATTCGTGATATTTCCTCCTGAAACCGCAGTTGTTAAAGTTACTGAAGTAATTGAAGTAGTTGTAAGCGTAGCAAGTACTACAGCAGTTGTGGTAAATGAAACATCACTTCCATATGCAGTACCAGCACTGTTGGTGGCATATGCACGTACATGGTAGAGTGTTCCGGGAAGCAATCCGGTAATGTTACTTGTGAAAGCTCCTGTTCCTGACCCGTCAATTGTTGTATTTAAAGCACCAATTGTGGGGCTTGCTGATGTTGACCAACAAACGCCTCTGGCACTAACAGTACCTCCGCCATTTGCAGTAACATTTCCACCTGATACTGCTGTTGTCAGCGTTATTGAAGAAACTGCACTGGTTGTCAGTGTAGGAATTACTATTGGAGTGGTTGTAAACGAAATATCATTTCCATATCCAGTACCTGCACTATTTGTAGCATAGGCGCGTACATGGTACACAGTACCAGGCAGTAACGATGAAAGATTGCTTGTAAAGATTCCGTTCCCGGTTCCATCAGTTGTTGTATTTAATGCTCCAACTGTTGGATTTAATGATGTTGACCAGCAAACGCCCCTTGCGGTAACGTTTCCACCTCCATTTGCAGTAATATTCCCACCCGAAACTGCTGTTGTTAAAGTTACTGAAGTAACTGCAGTCGTCGTCAGAGTTGCTACTACTACCGGGTTTGTGGTAAATGAAATCTCACTTCCATATGAAGTTCCCCAACTATTAGTAGCATAAGCTCTAACA
>JGI20214J51088_10001967_pt1 | contig 13912 bp, 16 predicted proteins | sample WetSurMetagenome_FD_51088 | JGI IMG/M metagenome (IMG submission 51088) | reverse complement strand
ACCGCCGAAGACCACCACATCGCGCGCATGACCGCAGTGGCGCTCGGCCTGACGTTACTGGAAAGCGCCATCCCCTCGCCGCTGCCCGGCGTCAAACCGGGACTGGCCAACATCGTCACGCTGATCGTGCTTGCTCGCTACGGCTGGCGCACCGCCGCATGGGTATCGCTGCTGCGCGTCGTCGCGGGCAGCCTGCTGTTCGGCAATTTTCTGGCACCGGGATTTTTTCTCAGCCTGTCCGGTGCAGTGCTCAGCCTGCTCGTGCTGGCCTGTGCGCAGCATCTGCCGGCGCGCTGGTTCGGCCCGGTCAGCCACAGCATCTACGCCGCTTTCGCACATATCACCGGGCAGATGCTGGTGGTGTACCTGTGGCTGATCCCGCATGCCGGTATCGCCTACCTGATCCCGATCTTCGCCACCGCCGCACTGGTGTTCGGCACGGTGAACGGATTGATCGCGGCGCATTTCATGGATACTCAAAGACCATTGGTCCACGAAAATCACGAAAGACACGAAAGACACGAAAAATTTGTATCATGACATTTTCGTGCTTTTAGTGTTTTTCGTGGACCAGTGTCTTTTCTAGGATAATCGCCCCTCAACAACATTAAATGATACGCGCATGAAAACCATCACCGTCGCTTTTACTGGTGCATCCGGACTGCCATACGGCATGCGCCTGCTGGAATGCCTGCTGCAAAGCGGGCAGCGCGTGCACCTGATCTATTCGCAAGCCGCGCAGATCGTCGCCAAACAGGAACTGGATTTCACACTGCCCAACCGCCCGCAGGATGCCGAGCAGATGTTCGCAGAACGCTTCGGCAAATTCAGCGGCAAGTTGAAAGTGTTCGGCATCCAGGACTGGTACGCACCTATGGCCTCCGGCTCCAACCCCGGCGATGCGATGGTAGTGTGTCCCTGCACGATGGGCACGCTGGGCAAGATCGCAGGCGGGATCAGTGATGATCTGATCGCGCGCGCCGCCGACGTGATGCTCAAGGAAAAACGCACATTGATTTTAGTTCCGCGCGAGATGCCCTTCTCCGCGATCCATCTGGAGAACATGCTCAAGCTCTCGCACGCCGGTGCCGTCATCATGCCGCCGAATCCGGGTTTCTATCACCATCCGCAGAGCATGCAGGACATCGTGGACTTTGTGGTGGCGCGGATACTGGATCATCTTGGGGTGAAGCAGGAGTTGATGAAGAAGTGGGGTGAAGAGTAAAGAGCCCGTTCGTGTTGAGTAGGCCGCAGGCCGTATCGAAACATGAATGACCAAAGCCCGCGTAGGATGGGTTGAGCGTAGCGATACCCATCAATCAAAACTCTGCCGCTCACCGCAATCCAATTCAACACCCGAATCACCCGCCCAATCCTTCGGCAAAATACCTTCTTGCACGAAACGATGAAATGACGAATACGGCCATTCGGCCACCCGCTCCACTAAGCCGTGCTTGACCGGATTGATATGGATGTAACCGATATGTCGTGAAAAATCCGCTTCGTCGCGAATGAGATGCTCCCAATACCGCCGCTGCCAAATACCTCGCTCACTTTTGCTTTGCCTACTGTCGGAACGCCGCTCGTCATGCGGCAAGCCACGCGAAAAAACCGTTTTAATCAATCTCCAGCGCAATGCGAACTCTCTGTCTCCGTCAGGCAATGTCCAGATTGCGTGAATATGCTCCGGTAATATCACGATGGCATCCACGATGAAGGGATGGCGCTCACGGGTATATTCGAAAGCACTGCGCAATAATGCAATATGCTCGGTCAGCAAGGATTGCGAACGGTCGGCCAGATTAACAGTAAAGAAATAGCTGGTTCCGGCAATACGGCTGCGGCGATAGTTGGTCATGCGGACATGTTAACGATGGGTATCGCCGTGCTTAACCCATCCTACGGTTGAGTTCTTGCAGCGTGCTGCGCACCGGCGTCGGTATCGCCGCCCTTAACGCCTCCTCCACATCCAGCCACACGCTCCCCGCTTGCGCAGCACACAAAGGTTTACGCGCGAGCTGAATCTTCAGCGGCGAGATATGCAACTTGAAGTGAGTGAAGGCGTGGGTGAATGTCGCCAGTCTTTCACCATCACTCGCAGTCATTCCATTTTGCGTGAACCATTCCCTAGCTGCGTCTTCATCATCGAACTGCGGCGGACACCACAGCCCGCCCCAGATGCCGCTGCCGGGGCGCTTCTCCAGCAGGATGTCGTTGCCGTGCATCAGCAATAGAAACGTGGTGTGTCTTTCCGGAATAGCCTTGCGCGGTCGCGGCGTGGGCAATTCGCTCACGCGCCCGCTTTGCCAAGCGACGCAATGACTGTTTACTGGGCACTCACCGCACTTCGGCTTGCTGCGCGTGCACAGCGTCGCGCCCAGATCCATCTGTGCCTGTATGTAGGCGGAAATGTCGCGCTGCGGCAACAAGGCTTCTGCCTGTTGCCAGAGCTGCGCTTCAACTGTCTTATCGCCTGTCCAACCCGCGATGCCGCAGTAACGCGCCAGCACGCGCTTGACGTTGCCGTCCAGTATTGCGCGGCGTTCGTGCCAGGCCAGCGCGCAGATCGCCGCGGCAGTGGAGCGTCCGATGCCGGGCAGTTCGAGTACCTGTTCAAATTCACGCGGGAATTCGCCGTGATGCTTTTCGGCGATGATCCGTGCGGCATGGTGCAGGTTGCGTCCGCGCGCGTAATAACCCAGACCGCTCCAGTGCGCGAGCACCTGCTCTTCAGTAGCGGCGGCAAGTGCGGCAATGGTCGGGAACGATGCGGTGAAGCGCTGGTAATAAGGGATGACGGTGGCGACCTGCGTCTGTTGCAGCATGATCTCGGACAGCCACACGCGGTAGGCATCCGTGCGCTGCCACGGCAGGTCGTGGCGGCCATGAGCGCGTTGCCAGGCGATCAGGCGGGACGAAAAACTATGCATTCAATGGCAGTTGTAGCTGCAATCACTTGAACAACCCTTTTAATTTTCCCTTGAGCTGTTCCTGCATCTGATTCTTTAATTCCTCTTTCCTCGATTCAACCTTTTGCTTGGCTGTTTCCCTGAGCATCCCGCCATAATCCAAAGAGTATTTCAGGCCGGTATATGGGCCGCTGACATGCAGCGGCACGGTGATCCCGATTTTCCCGTCGGGGGACTTGGCGATCGCGGCTTTGGCGAAATAGTCGATGCTGTCGTTGCCGATGTTGATGTCGCCTGTCCCGCCGACCCGTACCAGTTCCGTTCTCAGTGAGAGATCATCGTTATGTGCCACGCCATTGGTCACCTTGAAAGTCGCCTTGAATTCCTTGAATACGGTCTTCTCCTCCTTGTTGGCGGTTTGCGTTTCGCTGGCCGCGCCACCGCCCTTGTTCAACATGGCTTGCGCAGCGAGCAGTTTCTTGTCGATGTCGATGCCCTTGATCGCGCCATCGGCAAGGTTAAGCGATAAGCTGCCATTGAGCGCTTTCTTCATCGCGCTGACGGTGTTGCCGTGCATGGTAAGGTTCATGCCGACATTGCCCTTGCCTTCCAGCATATCGAGATTGGCAGCATCTTTCGCCAGCGGGCCGACATTGACACCCTTGAGATTCTGGATGATGGCAATGATGGGGGTGGCTTGCGCATTCACACTCAGGCTGCCGTTCATGCTGCCCTGATACAGATTCGCAGACAGCGGGTTGATATTGACCAGCCCGTTAAGCGCACTTACATCCACACGCAGCTGTGTGGATTTTACGTTCATCACCTTCAGTGCGCCGATGCGCAGGCTGCCGTCCAGATTGAGTGTGCGCAGCGCCGACAGGTCGAGCGGTTGTTCCGGTTCTTTTGCTTTCGGTGCGGCAGGGGCGCCGGTTGAGGGTGCTTTCGGCAGGTACAGATCGGCATCGAACTGGTCCACATCCACATCGAACTTGATCGCCGGATCGGCAAAACCCTTCACGCCGACCTTGGCCTTGACCTGGCTTTGCAGCAAGCCGCCGGCGAGATCGGCCTGCACGCTTTGCTTCTGGGCGTCCACCTGCACGCTGCCTTTCAACTCGCTGCTCACCGATTTGTTCGGCAGCTTGTCGCCGGTTGCAGTCACCGCGACACTGAGGTTGCTCAGATTGAATTGCTGCGTTTTGATATTGCCCGAAAGCGGCGAGCTGAGTTTCACCTTGAACGCCTGCTCGGGCTGCTTCACATCCAGATCCAGGCTCAGCGCGCTGACCTTGAATGATTGCGCGTTGCCTTCCACACCGGGCATCGTGAGACTGGCGACGATATTGCCGAAATCTGCATCCAGCTTGGCATTCAGCGTCAGCTTGTCACCAGAATATTTATCCTTGGTAAAGCTCAGTGATGGTGCATCCAGAGCTACTTCGAAGTTATCTTTGGCTTTCATCCCGGATGCGTTCAGGGAAAATTTCTTCGAGCCGAATTCATGGGTAGCCATATCCACATTCACATCGCCGCCGGCCTGCATTTTCAGGTTGCTGATATCCATCGCTGATCCGCTGGCCTGCAGTTCCAGACCTTGCAACTGATACTTTTGCTTGTCCAGGTCAAAGGTCAGCTTGGTCTTCAGTTGTGTATTGATATTCAGCTTGGGCTGATTGGCCTGCAAATTTGCCGAAAATTCGATCTTGCCCGGCACACCGCTTGCGATACGCCCCGTCTTGAGATGCAAATCATTGATGGAGTATTGCGCGCCGCTGCCTTCATCGCGATAGCCGAGACTGGTTTTTTCCACGGATACCGAGGCGATGTCGAATCTGACCGCCGGGACGGCGGCATTTTTCTGCTGCTCCCGTGCCTGCTGTCCGGACTTCTGTTCGGCCTGACCGAGCAGGTCATCGATGTTGGTGGTGCCGTCTTTGTGTTTGACCAGCGTCGCCTTCAGGCCACTCACCGCCACCTCGTCCACCACCACCTGCTTGCGCAGCAAGGGCATCAGCGCGAGCGAGACACGCGCGGATTCGATGGCCGCAAATTCCTTGTCATTCCTGAATTCGGACAGCGACACCTTGCTCAGACTGGCGCCGATATTCGGAAAGAAAGACAGTTTGATGTCCCCATCCAGGCGCAGATTGCGCTGTTTGCTTTCTTTCACCGCCCGGATGATCTGTGGCTTGTAATCGTTGGGATTGAAGGTCACCGCGACGTAAACGACACCCGCCACAGCAATCCCGGCCACAGCGCCTATGCCTAACAAACCGTACTTGAGAATTTTGTTCATGATCGCCCCGCGAANAGTCAGTGGCTGATTATAACGGAGAGGCNGCTCGAAAGAGGCAGGGCTGCGCCCTTCCCTTCAATCAAGTCGGTGAATAGATCACTTTGGCCTAGATCACTTTGGAATAGAGCGCATGCGCTTTACGCGTGCGCAGATATTTGTCAAACACCATGCAGATGTTGCGTATCAGCATGCGTCCCTTGGGCGTCACCCGTATCTGCCGCGGAGAAATCTCCAGCATGCCTTCGCGTTCATATTCACGCAGCTCCACAAGCTCGGTGGCAAAGTAACTGTCGAAATCGATCTGAAAAACGCTATTGAAGGATTCCTTGGCAAGCTCGAAGTGGCACATCAAATCCTGAATGATGGCGCGGCGCACCAGATCATCCGCGTCGAGTTCCATGCCTCGCATGACGGGCAACACATCCCTGTCGAGTGCGCCATAGTAGTCTTCCAGTTCCCTGAAATTCTGGCTGTAGGTCGGGCCGATCTTGCCGATGGCGCTGAGGCCGAGCGCAACCAGGTCGCAGTCGGAATGCGTGGAATAACCCTGGAAATTGCGATGCAGCCTGCCCTGTCGTTGCGCCACGGCAAGCTCGTCTTCCGGTTTGGCAAAGTGATCCATGCCGATATACACGTAACCCGCGCTGGTCAGCTTGTTCACTGCCATGTCGAGAATATCCAGCTTGACTTGCGGCGCAGGCAAATCCTCTTCATGGATACGCCGCTGCGGCTTGAAGATGGTCGGCATGTGCGCATAATTGTAAATGGACAATCGGTCCGGATTGGCTGCGATGACCTTGTCCAGCGTCTCGCCGAAACCTTCCAGCGTTTGCTTGGGCAAGCCGTAGATCAAATCAATGCTCACCGACTTGAAGCCGTTGGCTCGCGCGGCATGAATCACGCGCAAAGTCTCTTCCTCGCTCTGGATGCGGTTCACCGCACTTTGCACCTCGGCATCAAAATCCTGCACGCCGATACTGATGCGGTTCAAACCCGCCTCACCCAGCAACGCGATGGTCTCGTCGCTGACCTTGCGCGGATCGATCTCGATGGAATATTCGCCGTCTTTCACCAGCTTGAAGTGCTGGCGGATCGCCGTCATCACCTGCCTTATCTCATCGTCGCTCAGAAACGTGGGCGTGCCTCCGCCAAAGTGCAATTGTTCCACGATCTGATCCGGCCCCAGCAGCATCGCCTGCATGGCCATTTCCTTGATCAGATAGCGCACATATTCGGCGGATTTGCTGCGATCCTTGGTGATCACCTTGTTGCAGGCACAGTAAAAACATAGTGTGTTGCAAAATGGGATATGAATGTACAGCGACAACGGACGCGATTCCCCGCTGCTCTCGCGTTTTGCCACCCACTTGCCGTAAGTAGCCGCGGTGAAAGTTTCTGCGAAACGGTCTGCGGTCGGATAAGAAGTGTAGCGCGGCCCGTTTTTATCAAGCCTGCGTATCAGTTCCAGATCCACTATCACGTGATTGACTGGATTAGCCATAAAGCCTCCCAAGAAAGTAAGTACATTATGCCAGTTTAAGCATCAATACTGGCCTGTAATTTGTGTAATCTTGCTCACCAATTTCCTACCGAGACACTCTGGTATTGTTGGTCTCATATTTCCTGGCTCGCCGAAACATCCGGCTCGATTTAACCATCAAGTCCGGCCTTGCCACCGACAGCAAACCTTGCCTGCGCAACCGTCGAATCAATTTCCCCGGAACTCTACCGTTTTCGCCAATATTTTAAAATAACCCTCTTGCTACATGGTTTTCTTGGTGCTAGTATTTGNAGTGTCCTTAATTTTAGAATTTTTTAAGGGGTCGCAGGTTTTTTATAACTATCATTGATTGACGGAGGAGCAAACATGCTTGAACCAAGCACAACAACCAGCGAAGTTCTTTTGATGTATGTCGGTATATTTGGGTTTTTATTCGGCTTGGCTTATATTCTGATGAAGAAAAATTCCTGATTTGCTTACCTAGTCAAACAGTACGGAAGTTTTAGCCTGTTCGAAAAAGCAGGTAATCGAAATTAAATAGAATGGGGAGGGGTACATGCGTAACTTATCCAATTTGGCGATAGTATTTTGGGGTACGGTCGCCATGCTGGCTTTTTCAAGTGCAAGCTTTGCTGAAGAAGGGGCAGTAACGGCAAATGTCACAAACGGGAAAAATATCTTCGAAAATGGCAAACCAGATGCAGGCGTGCCTGCTTGCTCAACTTGCCACGGCGATAAAGCGATGGGCAATGATGCGATGGGCTCTCCCAGGCTTGCCAATATTGGATACGTATACATCGTCAAGCAGCTGACCAACTTTGCAGAAGATAAACGCAAAGACCTGACGATGGACCAGATGAATGGGATCGCAAAAGGGTTGAGCGTTCAGGACCGGCGCGATTTGGCTGCCTACGAGAACAGTTTCCCGCATGACCCGGAGCTTTCTGACCTCAAGGATCTCAAAGCAAACGGGACAGTAGTAGGAGAGGCATACAAGGGCCAGATACTGGTTCGCTACGGGGTGGAGGGCAAGGTTTCTGCCTGCCAGTCCTGTCACGGATTCAATGGCCGTGGTGCCGACCCGGTTTATCCCAAGATCGGCCAGCAGAAATACGTATATCTGGTCAATCAATTGACACATTGGCGTGACGGTTCCCGCGCAAACGATCCGTTGCAACAAATGGAGAAAATTGCTCATAATTTGACTGACGATGACATCCATAATGCCGCAGCCTTCTTGTCACAGGCAGCCGATAGCACTGAGGGCAACGGTTATGAGATCGATAACAAGACTGTCTTGCAAAACGTCAAGATCGTTAAATAAGGAATTCTTGTTTTCTGTATAATCCCCGCACCGGGCAGATAGGTGCGGGAAACATAAGGGAGACTGGTCGACACAGGCCAGTCTTTTTTTACTTTGAGAGAGTCACTGATGANNTATGGCGACTCAATTTAAGATTAATACCAGCTTCAGGATTGGTGACAGATGAAAAAGGGAGAAAAGATACTTTTTGGGATAATTGCGTTGCTCGTGGTTATNACNGTGGTCAATTTTACTGTTCTGGAGACAGTCAGTCATAACTCTGATAAACCNTTATTTCCGATACTGACGCATTATGACTTTTCAGCTGACGGGNTGCGTGGTTATGGGATATATGAAAAAAACAATTGTTACGATTGCCATCATGCTGTCGGCAGCGGTACCAGCATGGGCGTAAGCCTGGATGGCCTTGGTTCGAAGCATGATGCCAATTATTTTTACAATTTCCTCAAAATGCCGGAACAAACTTATGGCGCAAAGACCATGGATCATGGCATCCCTCCCAAGGATGCGGCTTATGTGTCGGCTCTTCCAGATGCGGATTTACACGACTTGGCTATTTTTCTGTCCGAGTTGAAATCCGACCAAGGCTCATCCACATCATTCGAGCCGCCCAAAGGCGAATCAAGTTTTATCGATTCCATGCTTGATATGTGGACTCCTGACGGCTGGAGAAGCAAATATCGGGATATTCGTGACTGGATGAAATCAAATTCAAAAGAGGGACAGCATGACGGAAAGCACTGAGCACAACGCATTACAAAGCAGAGATTTCACCAAGTATCTATTGTGGTTTGTCTATGCATGCATAATTTACAGCATCATCGGCTTCTCCTGGGGTGCGATCATGGGGGGCGTTCCGGCTTTTCGGCATTTTGTGGATTATAGTGCGCATGGACGCCTGATCACCCTGGCGCATGGGCACATCAATTTGCTGGGTTGGGTCGAGATGGCAATTTTCGCCGCCCTCTACTATGTAGTCCCCACCGTTTCGCGGCGTCCGATCTACAGTGTGCGTCTGGTAAAGATCCATTTCTGGATGCATAACTTCGGACTGATCGGGATGGTGGTGTTTTTCTTTTCTGCCGGCCTGGTTGGAGGACTGAGCAGCGGAGAAGATATCGAAAGGATGGTCAATCACCTGCTTGCTTTTGTCGGCATATTCGGAATGCTGGTCCTGTGCGCAAACATTATTTGGGGATACAACCTTTACAAAACCACGATTGGATGGCAAGAGCGGCGATGAACAAGCAATTGTTTCTGAGAGCCTGTTGCTGGATTGTTCTGTTGTTCTTGGTGGAGGGGTGCGAACAACAGCGGCTTTCTGCCGGCTTCGCGGTAGGGGAACGTGCCCCAAGTTTGCCCACCAAGACATTGGCTGATGTCGGGGGCAACTTCAGCAAAGTCACCACTTATCGGCAGCCGGATGCCCGCATGTACCAGTATTCGGTTGACAAGGCCCTATTGACCGGCAAGCCTATCGTTCTGGAATTTGCGACTCCCGGGCACTGCACTAATTGTGACGAGCAACTGCAGATGCTCAAGGCAATCATGGATAAATATCAAGACCAAATGATATTTATCCACATAGATCAGTATGAAAACCCGCAAGCGTATAAAGCCTACCAGGTCATGGGTGACCCCTGGACGTTCATTATCGACAAGAAGGGATTAGTGCATTTTGAACGCGCAGGCAGAATGTTGTATGGGGAATTGGACGAGGCGATCAAGCAGACATTGTAAGGTGTCGTGAAATTCCTGGTTATGGCGATAGATTGAACGTGGGTAATGAAAAAAATGGCGGACAAGCAAATGGCAGAGGCCATGCAATTCGATCTCGTTAAGGATCGCAAAGGCATGATATGGGATTTATTGCTTTACATTCCAACAGTGATAGCACTGGCATCGATAGCGATCAGTTTCTGGTATGGCGATGATCACAACATGGGCTATTTGTTTTTTTTCCTGACCTGCTTCTTTTTTATAGCCGGGTTCAACCGCATATTCAAAACTCGCTTGATGCTACTGCCTTCGGCGCCGGTATGCATTAAGGCAGGTACGCAAAGCCTTGGTTTGGTGCAAAGAAATGGTGTGCAGGTGGACTTGGTGAAAAACCTGCGCTACTACCCCGATTACTCCGGCAAATCTTTCGGGATTTCCGGCCTGGATGGTGCAGGAAAGCAATTGCAATTCGTATTTCACAGGGGACAATTTGCCGGCGTGGATCAATTCGAGTCAGCGCAGTCACTTTTGAAACGGTACCTGAAATAGGGCAAATCATGCATTCCCTTCCGAAGTAGAGCTCTTCTACTTCTTGCCTGACCGCCTTTGCACGACATCCCAGGTCATATAGCCAGTGACACAGGCGACAATCACGCAGGCTATGATGATGATCCGGTACTCGGTTTCCACGCTGACTAACCCGCCGATGAACATATGTACCGAAAAGCCCGTTATGAACAACGCACTGATCGCGGAAACCAGATAGATCAATATCTCAACAATCATGTCGCCTCTTCACGGATTTTGCACGGATGGAGAGTTTTTGACCTCGACGATCACTCCACCCTTCTGCAGGGCAACGGTCTCCACTTTCCCCGCTTCCATAGTGGCAAGATTACGCGCAAGAGAAACATTCCTGGGGTCGCGCGGGTCGAAAATCAATAAATTGATACCGTGCAACATTGCGAGCAACGCCTTGCTGTCATCGGCAGATGGGGGCAACGGAAGTGCGTCACATCGGCAAGCCAACATGGTGAGCCCCGGCCACTGGCTTGCCACACGAACCGGCTTCTTGGCAGGTGGATTTTGTCCGGTCTCTTCATCTAAAAAGTTGCCTTTGTCCTCTGCCAAAGTTCTGATCAGGTTGTCGCGCGGCGATATGTAGCCAGCCAGCATCATTTGATAATTTGCCTTGTCAGCCAGCATAAATGCTGTCGAGAGAATGAAGAGCAATGCCATGGCGATCCCGCGCTGCCCCCAGAACCCACTGGTCGAATCAGTGCGGGTCGGCAACAACAGGGGAAAGCCCCAATACAGACAAACTGCCAGAACAATGATGCTCCAGGTTTTGTCACCCGTCGATATTCCTATGATCAATCCGATTAGCAGCGTACGCCCGAGAAAATCCGCCCATATATTCCCTGCTTGTTTCCAGATCACCATTAGCAGTACGGCAAGCACTCCCATTCCGCTGATCCATCTGAATATTCCAGTATCTTCTGCGCTTGACGATCCGGAAAACAAGCTTGACAAACTTCTGACCGGATTGCCAAACCACTCCGCATGATTCCAACCCAACGTCAGCAACAGCGCAAAAAGAACGACAAAAATAATTCCGGCGAAGAAATGATTCTTATGATTCGCATCAGACGGGTTTTTATACCATTCCCACAAAAGTGCAAGCGGATAGGCCAAACCGACAGGGTGCAAGGTCACACTCACCAGGCATAAGATAATCTGCGAAAAATACATCCCTCCAAATGCTTGGGGAGATTCACGGTAGATATGATTCGACCAGGTGCCAAGTGCGAAGATGAACAGCAAATAGGGTGCAACGGAAATCGTGTCGATTTGTTCGATGAGCAGCGGCGAGATCAATAACAATCCCGATGCCAGCAGCGCGCTTTCTGAATTCCCGCCATGCTGTCTCCATCTGTGGATTCCCCACACTGCACCTGACATCACCAGCAGCGTAAAGATCTTCGCGGCGACGACATTGCCTGACCATAGATAACCAACCGGCACGAAAAAAATCGTGCGGAAATCCGGCAAGCCCAGGGTTACAATCGGACTCACAACATCGTCAGCCACCGACCAGACAAGCAACAGCGCGCGTGCCGCGCCCTCATCGATGCCATAAGGTGTTTTGTTCAACAACATGTAGCTTAGGGCGCCCCAAAGCAAAAGCGCGGCATAAGCCCAGAACTTTGGGGGAATACGCAGAGGCGGATTATTCATGTTTATATTTATATTATTTACCAGTAGGAACGCAGCCAACTCGACTGCTTGAGAGACGGAATGTCACTGTCTCGACTTCAGTTTTGAAAAACTGCGGGGGATTTGATTTATAGACGTATATCTGCATCAGCGACTGCACTCCCGGCTTGGCACCAATAACTAACGCTACGCCGTTTGGCTTGTCCGGACAGTCCCGCGCCGGCCAAATTCCGCTTGATCACCGAATTTTTTTGAATACACATCGAATCTTGCATCCGCGGGAATTCTATCAGGAAGCCATCCATGGCAGCAATATTATATGGCCACCGGCAAATTCATGCGCCCAGTATGCAATAGGCCATATACAACCAGTTGCATGAAAAGAAGGATTCCGCTAGACTTTAATCCCAGTAGGGGGAGAAATGGTCGGGTGTGTTGTTTTATGCCTTTTTTGATAAATCTTGTATTTTAGGGGTGGGTTATGCCAATTGAACTGTTAGTGCCGATCGTAATATTCTTGTTGGGCGTCGTGGTCTCCGTAAGCTTGAGCAGTATAGGCATTGAGCGCATCGTCGAAGGAAATAAAAAGTAAATTCGTTCGCGTTGCGATCGTTGAATCTGTTTTGAAAGTGTCCGGCAATTGCCGGGCATTTTCTTTTATGGTCCGTGTAAACACTAGCGGCCAGTTACCCCAATCCGTCAGTTCTACGCCGTCAGGCTGGCTGTAAATTTATCCCCACCCTATGAACAAAGATATCCTGCATCAGCATCTATTGAAATTTCTGCTGGTTTCCGTTTTTTCATTTTTTATAGGCACTATTCATGGCATGTTTCAGGTCATGCCGCCCATTCGCGCATGGCTGGATTCGATAGGCAGTCCTTATGGCGGCCCCGGTCATATGATCGATCCGTTGGCCCATGCACATATGAATCTGGTTGGTGGCGTGGTATTGCTGGCCATGTGTGTGACATATTACCTGCTGCCGATTTTCACAGGGAAAAGTATTTATTCCATAAAGTTGGTCAAACACACTTTTTGGTGGGTCACCATAGGAGTTTATAGCTTCTACGCCATACAGATGGTATTCGGCATATGGGAAGGATTGTTATTGCATTCCAATCCTCAGGACATTCCATCCGTGCATCACTTTTACGGTCCGATTATGGCGATTTCCGGCACTACAATGGCCGTCGGTTTTTGTACGTATCTTGCGAATGTCATCCTGACGATAACATCGACACCCGAAGACAACTAGCCATTTCGTCGAACTGCTCGGCATGATCAACCTGCTGCCAGCTTAAGCGGGAATAGCAGGATTTTCTGATCCATCCCCTGCTGCAACTTTACTTGCAACACTACTGCCGGACCATCCCCGAGATCCACAGCTCGGCGATACACGCCAATAAATCCATCCTGGATCGCTTGCACCCATGGCATTGCCTCGGTTCCACGGAGAGAAACGGTTAGATCCCCTGCNGGTTTGCCGTGCNGACCCGTGACAATCACGACAATTTCCGACATACCGGCGAGCGGGGGGTTGGGGTGAGTCTCGATTCGAACCACCATGTCATTCCATTGCTGCGCGGGAATTGAAGGGGAGCCTTTTCTATCGCTACATGCCGCAAGGCCGGCTGCAACCAAAGCCAATAATAATATTGGAAGTAATTTTTTCAAGTTTCTGATTACGATTTATAGTGGATGCTGCAATATTCACTCTTGCTTGCCGCCTTTGTTCTTATCCTGGCCTTCCTTATCCGAGTCCAGCCTGCCGGCGGCAGATGAACCATACAGATACACCATGTAGTACACGAATGCTGACGCAACGGCGATATATACAAGGGATCCTAAAAATCCCGGGTCTTTTACCCAGTCGGTCCATTTCACCACGACTCCGGGGCGCAGCCCCCAGAATGGAAAACTGAGACCCACGCCGACCAGCAAT
>JGI20214J51088_10001965_pt1 | contig 13919 bp, 12 predicted proteins | sample WetSurMetagenome_FD_51088 | JGI IMG/M metagenome (IMG submission 51088) | reverse complement strand
TGTAGAACCTCGTCCAGCCTCTCCCACCGTCTCTTCCTGGTCAGGCGGTCTCTCCTCTCAACCGGAAATCCAGCCTCTATGACGCTTCCGCTATCTGTTATCTGTGTCCTGATCCTGTAAATATCGCCATCTACGTTAACCCCGTCCGCCACTGCTCTTTCGTGGGTGTACTCCATCACCAGGTTCTGATTGAAGAATCCCAGGGTCTGCTTCAGTGGAGTTGCAGTCATGCCTATCAGGAAGGCATCGAAGTACTCCAGAACCTGCCTCCAGAGCTTGTAAATGGACCTGTGGCACTCATCGATTATTATGAAGTCGAAGGATTCAATGGGAATATCCGGATTGTACTCAATCTCCAGAGGCTCGGCATCCACCGGCTCATACTCGAAGCTGGATTGATCATCCAGCTCCTCATCGATCTCCTCGCCTTTGAGCATGGAATACATCCTCTGGATGGTGCTGATGCAGACCATGCAGGACCTGTCCAGGGTGTTTGATGTCATATGCTGAACATTGTAAAGCTCAGTGAACTTTCGGCCATCATCCGGCGTGGAAAACTGTCGGAACTCGTTTAAAGCCTGCTCACCCAGGGTCTTCCTGTCCACCAGAAACAATATTCTCCGGGCTTTGGCGTGTTTGATGAGCCGGTAGACAAAATTCACCGCCGCAAAGGTCTTGCCGCTGCCCGTGGCCATCTGGATAAGGGTTCTTGGCCTGTTCTCCAAAAATGATCTCTCCAGGTTGGATATTGCTTCGAACTGGCAGTCTCTGAGGCTGGACTTTGCCAGAAGGGGCATCTTCCGGAGCCTGTCCCGGAGGGTGTCGTTTTCCTGAATCCAATCGTGAAGCGTCTCCGGCCTGAAGAAGGAAAAGATCCTCCGGGAACGCCAGTCTGGGTCTCTCAGGTCTGCGAAATGAGTCTCTTTGCCTGTGCTCTCGAATTCAAAGGGCAGGGGATCACTCACATGAAGAATTTTTTCTGGAAAGCCACTCAGATATTTCTCAGTCTGTCCTTCCACATCGGATAAAACAGTGCCTGCTGGCTTTGCCTCTATGGCTCCGACTGCTATCCTGTCCACGAAAAGAAGATAATCGGCCCGGCCTGAGAGTAATGGAAACTCGCGAACAGCGACGCCCAATCTCGCACCCAGGTTCAGGTCTTGATGATCTTGAATGCACCAGCCTGCTGACTGCAAAAGGCGATCAATGTCCTGGCGCGCTTCCTCCTCAGGAGTCATGTAGCTACATCTCAATCAGTTCAAGACATTCGGTCTATAATTACTTGCCGCCGTTTTTCTATCGTCCGCAATAAAACGCCATTGATTTGGCTTTTTCGATCTCTTCTTCACCGGTCTTCAAAGAGATTATGCTGATGCGGAATGTCTTTGAACAATGCTATTGTCATTCATCTCAATTTCCTTCCGCAATCCTGCCCCCGTCTCCCGTCACCATGCAAAGCCTGCGGACTTGCAGGACGATCTATTGCTTTCGAATCTCTACTAAACGTCCGCGATCTCTTCGGGTGCCGCCAAATATTTTCTGTCCAAAAAAAAGCTATTTGCATTTATCACGAAAAAGCTTGCGGATGAATTTGGTCCATTTCGATCCTAAACTCCGCCCTTTTTAAATGCCGCGTTTGGCGCAATACTTATCAAGGGATATGTACTGATCCGTCTCTCTGGAGCTTGCTGTATTGCTCATCTGAATAAGCCGCCAATAACATCCTCTTTGCGTGCCATTCTATATCATCCCGAGCCGTTCTTTTATGGCTCTGATATCTGACTGTACCTGTCTAAGGGTCATTCCGTATCCCGGTTGAATGTCTTCTCTCAGGCCCTTGATCTCTTCCAGTACCTGGGGGAGTGTGTCGGTATTCTTCCGCACTGCCTTGATGTCCTCACTTATTTGAGGGATCACGGTGGTATTCTCTTGGATTTTCAGAAGTAGCGGTATAGCCTTATCCAGTTGAACAAATGAGCAGAGCATGGCCATCTCTATGGTTCGTCCAACATCGCCGTCGTAGGGCTCAGATGTCACCTTAGAGACTTCGGCCAGCTCCGGCTTATTCTTCTCAATAGCCTGTAAGAAGGGCGCGATTCTGGCCTCATCACCTTCCACTAGGGCGATAACCTCTTGTTGGCCACTCTCATCCCAGTTGTAGGTAGACAATCCGGGTAGGGCAAGGTTCATGGCATTTTTTAGCAGGAATACACGGTAGCCTACATCGTGCACTTTTGGACCAGCAATCTTTATCTTTAGCTTCATAGTCACTCTTGATATGCATCGACAATCTATTTGGCTGTTTTCCCTGATTGGTTATCTCTTTGGCTTTTCACCATGATTATCGTTTTTTATAACCAGATTGGCCTCGACTGCCATCCCGACCAACATTCGTCGGGTACTTGGACGCGATCCATTGCTAAGTCCCAAGCCTCCATGCCCTCTAATCCCCTTTCACATTCGTCAAGATATCTTCGCCTCAGTCTCCTCCTTGTTTCTCCCCCAGCTCCTCGTATATCGCCTGAATTCGCTCAGCGCCGTCTCCAGGCTCTCCACGATCTCCGCTGCCAGCACCTCAGGCGCAGGCAGGTTATCCGAATCCTTCAGGCTCTCGTCCTTCAGCCAGAAGATCTCCAGGCTGGCCTTGTCGCGCTTCACCAGCTCTTCGTAGCTGAATGCTTTGAACCTCACGCCCACCTCTCTTTTAGTGTCTGTTCTCGGGATTGTGGCATTTAATGAAGTCCAGGAGGCCCTCGAACTTGAGCGGATTGGTCTTCAGAGTGAAGTGCTTGTTCGTCCTCAGATCGTAGATCCAGAGCTTATCCGTCCAGGGTCGTTCGCTGGCCGGCTTTTTATCAAAGAAGAGCACATTGGCCTTCACTCCCTGGGCGTAGAAGACTCCGGTGGGCAGCCGGAGCAGAGTATGGACGTCGCACCCCTGGAGGAGCTTGCGGCGGACGGTCTCGCCAGCTCCTCCTTCGAAGAGGACGTTATCGGGAACAACTATCGCCGCCCGGCCATTGATCTCCAGAAGTGTCCTGACGTGCTGGAGGCGGCCAGACTGATCCTGGCGGAGGTCTTCTGGACCCGGCCCCCGGAGCAAGGCGGGATGATCCGATGCCACTCCAAAGCCAAGAATGCTGCCTCCAAAAGAGAGGAGCGAAGGCGGCAGAAGTTTTGCCTGTCCGGGCAGACCTGTTATGGGTATCGTGATTAAGCTTTAAATATCGAGAATCCAGAGGTAATACCCATGTGCGAGATTTTGAAGCGCAAACAAGCCCATCCATACGAGTCTGATGCAGACAAGACCGATGAGGAGATTATGGAAGGCTTGATGGAAATAACTGCCATCTCGCTCACAAATGTAACGGCAGATGAGCCCGCCTATTGATCAAGAGAATCCTCGTGAAAAGGAAGCTAGGCGAAGCCGATGATGCCTTGAGAGAGCAGGTAAACCGGGTTTTACCTGCGGCTCTTGCGATCTAACGGCATTGGCAGATGCATTTGAGCGATCGCTGATTCTCGATCTCTTTTTCCTCACCCCGCAAAGCACGCAGGCCCGTGCGTCCGCCCGGCGGTCTGCGGCCCCGATCCGGTGCGGGAGGGCGGTCGGCTTGTGAGGCAGGCGGGCCGCATGGGGATGCCTTTGCAAGAGTCAGTGCATTTGATCCACCCTGGATTTCCCTGCAAAGGCCCGGACCTGCAGGACGATATATTGCTTTCGAATCTCTACTAAACTTCCGCGATCTCTTCGGGTGCCGCCAAATATTTTCTGTCCAAAAAAAGCTATTTGCATTTATCACGAAAAAGCTTGCGGATGAATTTGGTCCATTTCGATCATAAACTCCGCCCTTTTTGATTCGCGTCAAACCCTAAGGCGGGTCTGTTGCTCCTCAATATATTTCTCCAGGAAATCGAATGGTGCGGGCCGGTTATTGGCAAGCTGCCAGGCATCATATGAGCAGAGGAGCACTCCCACAATCCAGCCCAACCCCGAGCTGATTACCGCGATAAATCCTGATAAAAAGAACAGGACTATTCCTCTTTTTGTGTATCCCAGATAGACATGCCCCAGACCGGCAATGAGAAGGTTCAATATCACTGCGATTATCGGGCTTTTGGATCTGATGCAGCAATTTCTTCCATTCATTATGATAATATTATCCTCATTCTGGCATAAATACCTTGGTATCACAAAGCCAGTTCAGTAGCACAATGCAGTGGTCGGCGTGCAGGCTTGTCGGCCCCAGAGAGACGACCTTTGCCCCGGCCTGCTCCAGCAGCGCCTCCTCCTCAGCCGTCATTCCGGTGTGATCTCCGAGGATGAAGGCCGCAGATCCTGAGGGGTTTGTGACCGCCGTGCTCGCTTCGCCAGCATTCTCAGAAATCTGGCGAACATCAGCACCGTCCTCCCGCAGGTAGATCAGCCTTGATTCTTTCAGGTCGGCGAGCAGCTCGGCAAAGCCACCCGTGCGCACGAAGATTCCGGACGTGGACATCGTCCATTGCGGAGTGGCAGGCACGGCAAGAGCTTTCTTGAGCAAAGCAGCGGTGGTGCGCTCGTCTGGATTGAGGTGGCGCAGGGTCTCGCCCCTAAGCTGAATGGTCTTGGCGGTCTCGCCGCCCAGTAGGACCAGATAGACGCAGACATCCTTTCGAATGCCGTGCGATATGACGAAGGCGGCGGTGACGGCCCGGCAGAGGATATCCAGCCTGCCGGAGGTTCCGGGGATGTCTTCCAGGGAGAAGTTCGGGGTGGTAATGGCCTTGTGGCCGACAACGATGAAATTGCGCATGGCCATACTGGCGTAGCCGGGGGTACAAGCATCTTTCGGACTGCATGCACTGGAACTGCCTGCATTGGACCCAAAAGGAATAATAACCCAAAGCGCAACCAAGATCTCTTCAACCGGAGAATTGGATGATTAGCGTCATATCCCTGGACATGGATGGAACCCTGGTTACAACCAGATTCGTTGACAAAGTTTGGATGGAAGGCATACCCATGCTTTATGCCGAAAAGACCGGCATGGACTATCTTGCAGCCAAAAGTTACATCATCGGCGAGTACATGAAGATCGGCAGCGACCATTTGGAGTGGTACGACCTGCTCTACTGGATAGACAAGTTCGGCCTGAAGGTGGGTAAAGATGAACTCCTGCAAATGTACGAGGACGAGGTCGAGTTCTACCCCGAGGTGGTGGAGGTGCTGGATCAGCTCTCCGAGAGCTACGATCTGGTGGTGACCTCGAACGCGGCTCGCGAGTTTCTCGACTTTGAGCTGGAAGGCCTGTCTGACTACTTCAGGGAGATCTTTTCCGCCACCTCTGATTTCCGGGAGGTAAAGAAATCGCCACTGATCTACGGCACAGTCTGCGCTCATATGGGCGTAAAGCCTTTCGAGGTTCTGCATATCGGCGACCATTACAATTACGATTACGAGTCTCCTCTGCAGGCAGGTCTTGATGCATTCTTCCTGGACCGCAAGGGAGAGCGCTCAGGCCCCGAGGTGGTGGGCGATCTGCGAGAGGCAATGGCACTGATAGATGGATTCATTTAGAGCCTCATGCCTTCGAAATTAGATCGATCCGCGCAATAGAATGCAAAATATATTCGCAGAACTATGCGCAGAACGAACCGACGCCATGAAATATTCCAATCGACGAATTAAGTGAACATGAAGAAAGATACGGGACTGATCCTGGCGCTCGATGTCACCAACCGGGAAAAGGCCCTTTCCCTGGCCTTGCAGCTCAAAGGCTATTTTGACGCCATCAAAATCGGCTATCCTTTAATTCTCTCCTCGGGTCTTGGCATCGTAACCGAGATCAGCTCTTTTGCTCCTGTAATCGCCGATCTGAAGGTGGCTGACATTCCCAACACCAACCGGCTCATCTGTCAGGCGGTGCTCGATGCAGGAGCAAGCGGCATTATTGCTCAGGCTTTTACCGGAAAGGACTCATTGCAGGCCTGCGCAGAGAGCGCGGTTGAGCACAAAGCCGACCTCTTTGTGGTCACAGAGATGAGCCATCCCGGCGCAGAGCTGTTTATGGCACCGCTGGCTGAGAGGATGGCCAGGCTGGCGGTGGATGTGGGCGCCGCCGGGGTCGTGGCTCCTGCCACGCGCCCGGAGAGAATCAGGGCGATTCGCTCCATCATCGGAAAGCGGATCATCATCTCGCCCGGCGTGGGCGCCCAGGGCGGTTCAGCCGGTGCAGCTCTTCAGGCTGGAGCCGACTACCTGATTGTGGGCAGATCGATCTACGAGGCAAAGGAGCCGGATGTATCCGCAAGAAAGCTTTTGGATCTTCTTTCGCCCGCATAGATGCCCATAGATCCCTCAGATCCGTCCGCAATCCCCGCCGGATCTTCAAAACTTTTCTATATCTGAAGGGAGGAATTCTATTATCGCGGGAAGCATATCGAAACGAATATTAACGAGGATGTAAAACCTTTTCCAAGATTGGTGTCTTAGTTATGGGTAGCTACTTTAGCGATATGATAGGCGACCTCAGCATCTCTTTGGATGAGCTGAAGCGTGAAAGCGAAGAGAGCTGCCCGGACCGTCATTTTATCCTGAAATTGATAGACCGTCTCAAGATCGGCCTGGAGGAGCTGGAAGACCGCAGCCGGAATGTCACCAGCATCATCGAGAATGCGCCACTGGCAATTGCCATTATCGAAAGAGACGGCTCCTTCAGCAGCATAAATCCCAAATTCGTCGATCTTTTCGGCTACAGCCAGCAAGAGATACCCTGCGGAAGAAAATGGTTTAAAAAAGCCTTTCCGGATCCGGATTATCGAAGATTTGCCATATCCAGCTGGATCAGCGACCTGAAAGAAATCGGCGCAGGAGTCAAAAGATACCGGATGTTCAGAGTAACCTGCAAGGATGGCACGAAAAAGACCATAAATTTTTTGGCAGTTTCCCAGGAGAATGGAGCAAACCAGCTCATTTGCCAGGAGATAAATGCCGGATATGGCCTTGAGGAGATGAACCTCACCCGCCGTCAGCTCATGGATATTATCGACTTTTTGCCGGATGCCACTTTTGTTATTGACAAAAACCGGAAGGTGATCGCCTGGAACCGGGCACTTGAGGAGATGACCGGCGTCAAGAAACAGGAAATAATCGGCAAAGGCGCTTATGCCTACGGAGCTTCATTCTACAGAGAAGAGCGGCCTATTCTAGTCGACCTGATTTATGAAGATGATCCAGATACAAGATCTCGATACCGCTATCTTGAACGGAAAGGCGACACACTATTTGCCGAATCCGACGCACCTTTCCTTCTGAATGGGAGAAGGGCATATGTCTGGGCAATGGCTTCACCCCTTCGCGATGATAAAGGAGAGCTGATCGGAGCCATTGAATCCGTAAGGGACACAACGGAACGAATTGAGGCCGAAGAAGCGCAAAGAGACTCAGAACGACGCCTGGCGGATATCATCAATTTCCTTCCAGATGCAACTTTTGTCATTGACAAGACTGGCAAGGTCATAGCCTGGAACAGGGCAATCGAGGTTATGACCGGCATTGCCGCCGGGGAGATGCTGGGAAAGGGCGACCATGAGCATGCCCTTCCTTTTTATGGCGAACGCCGGCCCATGCTTGCCGATCTCGTGCTTGAATTGAATAAGGCATCCGCAGATCGATATGACCAGTGGGGCAAAAAGGAGTGGAACATCGATAATCTCTACAAAAATCTGGTGCGGCAGGAGGACGGAAGTCTGTTCATGGAAGCCTTCATGCCCAAAATGAGGATCTCCGAGGCTTATTTGCAGGGCAGTGCAACCGCACTTTATGACTCAGAAGGCAATATCACGGGCGCCATTGAATCCGTGCGCAATATTACCGAGAGCAAAAAGGTGCAAAAGGCACTCTCAGCGGCAAAAGATCAGGCTGAAGCCGCAGCCTGCGCCAAATCGGAGTTTCTGGCTAACATGAGCCATGAGATCAGAACTCCCCTCAATGCCATCATCGGCATGACTGGAATACTTCTCGATACTCCCCTGAAGCCGGATCAGAAAGATTATCTCGAAACGGTACGCAGCAGTGGTGAGGTCCTGATGTCCATCATCAACAACATCCTGGACTTCACAAAGATTGAAGAGGGCAAGAGGGAGATTGAGAAGCTGCCTTTCGAGCTGGCGGGGTGCATCGAGGAGGCAATGGACCTGCTCACTCCCGTCGCTGCAGAAAAATATATCAACTTTTATTATAATATTGGTCCTGCTGTTCCCACCAGGCTCTCGGGGGATGCCATCAGCATCTCCCAGGTTCTGATAAACCTCATCGGCAATGCGATCAAATTTACTGATAGCGGAGAGATATCTGTGCATGTCTCCAGCGAGATGCTGAATAATGGCAGGATCAAGCTGTTCTTCTCGGTCAAAGACACGGGGATTGGCATTCCCTGTGATCGCATGCATACGCTCTTTCAGTCATTCAGCCAGGTTGATATGTCCACCACCCGCAGGTATGGCGGAACGGGATTGGGTCTTGCCATCAGCAAGAGGCTGGTGGGGCTCATGGGTGGGACCATTTGGGCGGAGAGCGAAATCGGAAAGGGAAGCATATTTTGTTTCACATTAGAAGCCGATATTGCGATACCTGAGCAATGCTTGCAGATGAAAGCAAAGCCCTCCGTGGTCGATTTGAATTATGACATTCCAAATCATTTGAAGCTATTGCTGGCGGAAGACAATCTTGTCAATCAGAGGGTCGCACTTCTTATGCTCAGGAAGCTGGGGCTGAAAGCAGATGTTGCAGCCAATGGCAGAGAGGTTTTGCAGGCTCTGGAGAGAAAGAAGTACGATATTATTCTCATGGATGTTCAGATGCCGGAGATGGATGGATGTGAAGCCTCCAAGGCCATCCGAGAACGCTGGAAAGATGGACTGCCTCATATAATTGCTGTCACGGCGCATGCTCTTGAGGGCGACAGAAAAAGGTGCATCGAGGCCGGCATGGACGACTATATCAGTAAACCAGTGCGCATGAGCGATCTGGCCCGGGTTCTGGCAGAGTGTTCAAGGCAGCAGAAAGAGATGAGAAGCAGCCTGCAGAGGTAGATCTGTTCCTTGCGGATGTGGATCATTTCCTTGTAGATGAGGATCAATTGCTTGCAGAGGCAATCTGTTCCTGGAAAGCGGCAAAGGCTTTCCGCAGGGGCAGGAGCGCCTGCGCATCTGCACGCCCGCGTGGGACCGGAGGCGTGGCCGCATGAGCCGGCGGATGACTTTGTGGATGGTTTTTGTCATGAGCATTCATGTGTATGCCGTCTTTGAGTTTGCCATTAATAATTGGCAGGCAGGTCCGTTCCCTGAAATGGTGAACTCGGCTCATCCGGCAGGGCCAAAACCGCAGGAAAGATGAGCAGCACGCCGGTTAGGAAAAATAAGAGAATAAGACCGGCCATGCTGCAAGGATTATCAGTATCTAAAATCCGATTGAAAATCGGTTTATTTCTCGCTATGATCCTCCATCATATGCAGCTTCAGTTCTTCCTTTGATTCAAAGACCATGCGACATATCCTGCATTTGAACCTGCCTTCTCGTTTGGATGCGGCGTTGGCCATTATTCACACCCCGATAGTTCAATATCTGCGCTTAAGATTGGTTTGAATTAATTTTCATTATTATTTAGTCTTTCGTTGCGATGGAGCTTTTGTGATCGGGATTGTGATTGGGATCTGACTTGTGATTATGGTCCGGCTTGTGATTGTGATCGGACTATTGGGATTGAGCTTGCGATTGTGCTAAATACTTTGCAGGCCTATGGATATCTATGGCTCAAAAGTATCAGTGCACCATTTGCGGATACATATACGACCCTGAAAAAGGAGATCCGGATTCGGGAATCGTCCCCGGAACGCCTTTTGCAGATCTGCCGAAAACATGGGTCTGTCCGCAATGCGGCGCAGCAAAGGATGATTTCGAGGAGATGAAGTAGCCATGGTTCTGGACGGAATCAGAAGCTGTGTCGAGACAGGGTGTGTATGATGACGCTCACAAGAGATATCAGACCTGGCATCAATTGGGTAGGAGCGATAGACTGGGATCGCAGGCTTTTTGACGCACTGATTCCTCTGCCCGAGGGAACGAGCTACAACTCCTACCTCGTCCAGGGAAGCGAGAAGACCGTGCTTATCGATGCTGTAGACGAATCAATGGCAGATGTGCTGCAAAGCAACCTGTCCGCTTTGGGCATAAAGAGAATCGACTACATTATCGCCCAGCATGCCGAGCAAGATCATTCGGGGAGCATTAAAAAGCTGCTGGATCTGTATCCCGATGCCAGGGTGCTCGGATCAGCCAAGTGCCTGGAACTGCTCATATCATTTGGGCTGGTGGGCAAGGATCGGGTTCAAGAGATAAAAGACGGCGAGAAGCTATCTCTGGGCGGCAGGAGTCTGCAGTTCATTTCGGCTCCATGGGTTCACTGGCCGGACACGATCCTCACCTATCTGGCTGAGGAGCGCATCCTCTTTACCTGCGATTTTCTGGGTTCACACCTGGCCAGCAGCGACCTGTATGCCAGCGACGAGGCGGCCGTCTATAAAGCGGCCAAGAGGTATTATGCTGAGATCATGATGCCCTTCCGGCAGAATATCAACCGCCACCTGGCAAGGATTGCCGATCTGCCCGTGGATATCATCGCCCCCAGCCACGGCCCGCTCTATGACCGGCCGGAGTTCATACTGAACGCCTACCGGGATTGGGCCTCGGACAGGGTGAAAAATCAGGTTGTTCTGCCTTATGTTTCCATGCACGGGTCCACTCGCGCCATGGTCGCCTACCTGGCTGCGTCTCTCATCTCCCGTGGGGTGGGCGTAAGACAATTCGACCTCACGAATTATGATGTCGGAGAGCTGGCCGGGTCTCTGGTGGACGCGGCAACTATCGTAATAGGAACGCCCACAATTCTGGCGGGAGCGCATCCCCTGGCGATATATGCCGCAGTCCTGGCCAATGCCCTGAGGCCAAAGACGAGATACGCCTCCATAGTCGGGTCCTTTGGCTGGGGCGGCAAGACATTGGAGCAGATAACCGAGGCTATCCCCAATCTCAAGGTGCAATTATTCGATCCGGTGGTCGCCAAAGGATATCCCAGAGAGGCTGACTTCCGGGCCCTTGACCGGCTGGCGGACGAGATCGCCGCCAAGCACAGGGAGCTGTAAAGCGATCTTGATCGACTCATTTCTTTTTCAGTATGTTCTGGTGCTGCTGGCCACAGGCCTGGCAGTCGGATTTTTCTGCGGGCTGCTCGGCGTAGGCGGCGGTTTTCTCATGGTGCCGGTGCAGATCTGGGTTCTGACATCCAGTGGCGTCGATCCCACCCTGGCCACCAGAATTGCCTTCGGAACCTCACTGGCCGTTGTTCTGCCCACGGCACTATCCGGATGCCGGGGACACAGCTGTCGGGGCGCGGTTCTCTGGAGGCCGGGAATCATCATGGGCCTGTCTGGGCTCGTAGGTGCCTTTTTCGGGGGGAGCATAGCCGCCCATGCGCCCGGAGATCTCCTCAGAATGCTTTTCGGATTTGTGGTTTTGCTGGGGGCGACAAGGATGCTCCTTGCCGGAAGTCTGCGGCCCGGCCAGGAGGCTTTTCCTGTAGAGGCAAGGACCGGCATTATGAAGTATGTTCTCTGGGGGCTGGGAGTAGGAGTTGTGTCGGGCCTGACCGGGATAGGCGGAGGAGTGATCCTTGTGCCGGTTATGGTTATTGCGATGGGCTTTAGCATTTACCAGGCCATCGGCACCTCATCGATAACAATTGCCTTTAATGCGGCAGGGGGAATCATCGCGTATGCCATCAACGGCTTGGGAGTATCCGGGCTTCCTGACTACTGTTTGGGATATATCGATCTGCTGCAGTTTGCCCTGCTGGCGGGGTCCAGCATCTTTGCTGCTTCGTGGGGTGTAAAGGCGGCTCACGGGCTGCCCGCAGAGAGGCTGAGGCATATCTTTGTGATTTTAATGATTTACATCGGGCTGAAGATGACAGGAATCCTTGGGTGGATCGGACTGTAAGGAGCAGCTGCGGAAGCAAAAAAGCCCGATTATATACATGGAATGCAGGACCGGACGGCATTCTATCGGGCAAAGCCGATGGGCGCAATCTATATCAATTTTGACACTCACCGGGGGTTGGTAATTATGGCAAAAAACAACAAGAAGAACAAGGGTCCCCAAGATCGCAATAGCAATTTTCAGATGAAAAACGGCAATTCCGTCTCCAGGAAAAAGGAGAAGAAACCAAATGCTTCCAATGCCGGGGAGACCAAATCAGCAGCTCAGACAAAGCCCGTCGCAGGGCCAACGAGCTTTCTCTCAGGCATTTCCAGCAGCATCTCCAATGCCACAAACAGCATCAGCAAGATGCTCAAACGCTAGACGAAGTGAAACGGTATTCTCCGGCGCTTCATGAGGACTCGCGCCGGATCTCATGCTCCTTTTTTCATCATGCCTTTTTTTGCGCTATGTTTTATCCATCATGCTTTTTTGGTGCTGACTATGCACTGATCTTGCACTTATTGGTTGAGAAGACATTTGCCCAAAGACGAATTCTCTCCTCAGCTGGAAATCGTTATGTATGAATAGCCCGCTTCTAATTATTGTCAAGCATTTTGGGGATTAGCCATGTTGTTGAACGCATTCATAGTTTGTTTAACCATATCATTCTGCCTGATGCTATCTATGGCGGCAGCCGAACAGACGGCATCTGAACAGCCTGCATCAGGTCAAATGTACAATCAGCCGGTTGCCAATGTTAGCGACCGGCTGGAACTGGTATCCTTTCTCGATGACGCCAGAAATTTCACTTTGAACAACGGCAGAGATGAGGCGCTCAGGGCTTTCAGTGACCCGAAAGGCCAGTTTGTCAAGGGCGAAAGGTACATCTTTGCCTACGACTTCAATGGGACGCTTCTGGCCCACCCCTATCTTCACAAGCTGATCGGCAGAAATAACCTAGACCTCGTCGATCCAAACGGGGTGCATTATGTAAGGAATCTGATGGAGGTTGCAAGGAACGGCCAGGGCTTTGCCCTGAATGTCTACCCCAATCCCAATCAATCCAACCGCACAGAGATCAAGCTGCTTTATGTGGTCAAGGTTGATGACGGCCTGTGGATCGGCTCAGGCATTTACCTGCCGGGAGACGTTCCCATCTTCAGCTTTGCGGACCTGCGCGCTATGAAGGAGTTCGTAGACCGGGCAAAGAGCTATGTGCAGGAGAATGGCCGGGAAAAAGCTCTCCAGCTGTTCAATGATCCTTCAGGGCAATTTGTCAGTGGGGACCGGTACATCTTTGCCTACGACTTCCAGGGCAATGTCCTGAGCCTGCCGCTACAGCCCAAGCTGCTGGGCGAAAACAGGCTGGACGCCAGAGATGCCAATGGAGTCTCTTTTGTCAGGGACAATCTCCAGCTTGCCGCAGTCGGAGTAGGACAGACCTACTACCTCTACCCCAATCCTGAGAAGGAGATGAGAGAGGAGCTGAAGCTGAGCCGCACCGCCAGGGTGGACGATAGCTGGTGGCTGGGGTCGGGAATATTCAGCAGCTCATCATCATCTCACAATGCATCTGCCATGAAGCCAACCAGCAGAGAGGAGCTGAAGACCTTTGTGGATGAGGCACACAGCTATTCTCTGGTGACGGGCAGAGAAAAGGCCCTGAGCGATTTCATGGACATAAACAGCAGCTGGGTTAGGGGAGATGTCTACATCTTTGCCCAGGATTTTAATGGAACATCTCTCTGCCTGCCCTATCTGCCCGAGGCAGTTGGAACCAACCGCCTAAACCTTCAGAACGACCAGGGCATTTACATCAACCGGGAGATGCGGGCCATTGCCAGCAACGGCAGCGGCTACTACGAGTACAACTGGACCAATCCGGTAACCAATCAGAGCG
>JGI20214J51088_10001964_pt1 | contig 13919 bp, 11 predicted proteins | sample WetSurMetagenome_FD_51088 | JGI IMG/M metagenome (IMG submission 51088) | reverse complement strand
CGGGGATGTTTCAACATACATCGGTATCATATCAAAAGCGGCGGGTGTGTTCAAATCCAGTACTTTATTAATAGCGTCATATTTTGGAGCAGTTATTCTGTTAAATTTAATTCCGGAATATATTAACACTCCGTAAGTCACATTAGTTCCATTCACCTTTGTAAAAACTGGACTTCCGCTCATTCCGGCAATTCCCTGTCGTGTTGAAAATACAAAATCGGTATATACATAATCGAAAATTCCTTTCCAGTTGTAAAGTTTCTGACCATCGAAATTTCCGGCACCCGGATAACTTGGATTCATAAATATATTTGCCGTAAAAAAGTTGTCCGTATTATCATATCCATACCCGCTCCATCCCGTTAATGCCCCGATTGGTCTGTCGAGTTTGATAATTCCATAATCTGTCGGATTTCCGCTAAGATAATCTGAAAGCAGGTAAAGTTTTTCTGCTCTTGCGTATCCATAAGGGGAATCACCGATTCCAAATCCGGGTGAAATTAAATTATAAGCAAAAGAAGGATTGAATCCGATAATGTGACCTGCGGTCAAAACATGATAGGGGTCTATCAGAACTCCGGTAACACCGCCTATTTTCACAACGATTCTCCATGGGTATCCGTTCGGGTCGTTTACCAAATCAAGCGGAAAAAATGCCCTGCCTGTATCTGATGAAAAATTCTGTGATAGGACTCCCTGATTTCCATTAATATATGCCGAGTTAGCCGAACTCACTAAAAAGTATGGAATGGTAGTCTGATTTCCGTTGGAAATTTGATACTCCAGCCAGGTTTGTGAATATGAAATATTGAAAAACAATATGATGAAAAGTAAACTTGCTCTTGAAATGGATAAAAGATTCATTAAATTTAAATTTAGATTTTTCATTCCGGTTTAAATTATTGTATATACCATTACAATCAAAAGGCAAAAACAATGCCAAATAAAAACCTTATAAAATCAAGGATTTTAAGGATTTATTAATTATTCTATCTCATTATGAGACATTTGTTACCAAATTGAGAGAAGAAATTATTTTCTATATATCAACAGCGTCATTCAAACAAGTTTGAAAAGACACTGTAGAGACTATATTTCTTTTTTTGTATTAATTTTTGCTCTTAATTTGTTTATAATTGTGTTAAGTAAAAAAAAGCTATGAAAAAAATATTTATCGTTTTATTTATATTTATATTCTTTGCANGTATAATTTATTCACAGGAAAAATGGTCAACCGACCCGAGGAAAATTTCAAAACCCAAATCTAATATCAAAGCACCTCGTCCTGTAACAAATAATTATATTAATCCTAATATTACAACGAAATATTATTTTACTCCTTACGGAATATTTTCCGTATCACCGAATTTCAGGGTACTGCCAAATGGTAATCAGCAGAATGAAGTAATTCTCGTCCGGCATCCTTCCAATCCTTTAATCATGTTCGGCTCTGCAAATACTACAAGCAGTATTGCCTACAGCCAGGGTGTGTATGTTACAACTAACGGAGGTTTGAACTGGTCAGGAAGCGATGTTCTCGGAGGATTAACCAATAGCTTTTCGAACCCCGGACCCGTGATAGATAAAAATGGTGTCTTTATTTTAACAACGATTAATACAGACAATCCGCTAGTTGATACTCTTCAGGTTTACACTTCAGTAAACAACGGGCAAAACTGGTCAGGTCCGGTAAATCTTTCTTCTGCTTATGCAGATAAAAACTTTGCAAATACAGATGATGTTCCATCTAGCACTTTTTATGGAAGGAGTTATTGTGTATGGTCGAATTTCGGCTCGGCGCAACCTCCTATAGTTATTTCTTATACATTAAACAGCGGAGCAAGCTGGACTGCGATGTCCACAATCAATAATCCACCTGCCGGTCATTATGCTCATGGTGCGGATGTTATAGTCGGACCTCAAGGACAGGTATATGTATGCTGGGCTGCAGCTACAATGACAAGCCCATATACCGAAGATTTTCTCGGCTTTGCTAAATCCCTTAACGGCGGAATTAGCTGGACAGTAAATGAGAATGCCTATGATATGAACGGAATAAGGGGAACGTTATTTCCTACTGCGGTAAGGGTGAACGGTTTTCCGAGAATCGGTGTTGATAAAAGCGGTGGACCAAGAAACGAATGGATTTATATTGTCACAGGAGAAAAAAATCTTGCACCTGCAGGGAATGACCCTGACATTATTCTGCATCGTTCATCAGACCAGGGAAACAGCTGGTCTCCGGGTATCAGGGTAAATCAGGATGCATTGAATAATGGAAAAGTTCAATTCTTCCCTGCAATAAACGTAGATGAATACGGCGGAATAAGTATTATTTATTATGACAACAGAAATTGCGCCGGTGATTCCTGTGAAGTTTATATTTCCCGCTCGACAAACGGGGGTGATGACTGGTCTGATATTTTAGTAAGCGATGCAAGGTGGAAACCAAAAAGTGAATTTGGATTCCCCGGATATATGGGTGACTATATTGGTATTACATCAGGCAATAATAAACTCTGGCCATTCTGGTTCGATGACAGAACGGGAATATTTCAAGCATGGACAGCTTCATTAGATTTAGGACCTTATATAACACACACAAGTTTAAATAGTACGGAATTAACTTTAGGACCAAGAGCGGTTGATTGTATAATAGTTCCTGCAGGCTCGGCAATTGACCCATCCAAAACCAAATTATTTTATTCGAGGAACAACCCTGTTTTTACCGACAGTGTTCCATTTAGTAACACGAGCGGAAATAACTGGACGACAACACTACCTTTGACCGGACAGGGTCTGTATCGTTATTATTTAAAAACAGCAGATTTGCTGAACAGACCTGCAACAGCTCCCGGAGGAGCTCCTTATAATTATTATTCCTTCACCGCAATGCCTGACACAGTAAAGCCTGTTATTGTTCATACTCCGTTTCAGGATTTACCGCGAAACCAGTGGCCATTAACGGTTAATACATCTGTTACGGATAATATCGGAGTTGATTCCGTTTGGGTAAAATGGTATAAAAATAATCCTTCGAACGGTATAAACAGATTTAATCTTCCTAATACAGGAGGCGGTATTTACAGCGGTGCTTTCAATTCCGATACGAATCAGGTTGTTTTTAATGATTCAATTTCTTATAGAATATTTGCGAGAGATAATTCATCAAATCATAATGTTGATTCTACTTCTTTATACACATTTAAATTAACCGCTCTTGCGATTTCCTGTATCGGTGCGGGTTCGCTAAGTGTCGGATATCCTTTTTATACTTTCTATATGGATTCGAGAACCGATATGCTTTTTCTTGCAAACGAAATAAAAGCAGGTACCGGAAGTGCGGGAGTAATTCAAAAAATCGGCTTCCTTGTTAACAGTGCTTCTTCTCAGGTAATGAATGGATTTACAATTAAAATGCAAATGACTTCATTAACCTCGATATCGGGCTTTACATCTACAGGATGGACTACTGTTTACAGCGGAACATATACAATGCCCGGGACAGGAGGACAGAACATTACGCTCCAGAATTTTTTCACCTGGGATGGAACAAGCAATTTATTAATAGAAATCTGCTTTAACAACAGTTCTTATTCTATGAATTCTATGATTTCCGCAACCGCCGCAAGCGGGAAAGTAGTTCACAATCACGATGACCTGCTTGCCGGTAATGGATGCACTGATATAACAACAGCGGGTACTGGGTACACTGCAAGACCCAATTTATGTTTCGTAATCAGTTTAAGTTCTGTAGGTATAAAACAAATTGAAACGATTATACCAACATCATATAACTTATTTCAAAATTATCCCAATCCGTTTAATCCTGTAACGCAAATCAAATTTGATATTGCAAAAACAGGAGACAGGAGTCAGAATTCAGAAGTTAAGTTAAAGATATACGACATAACAGGAAAAGAAGTTGCAACTCTCGTTAATGAATCATTACAACCCGGGACTTATCAAGTCACGTTCGATGGAACTAATCTCTCCAGCGGAGTATATTTCTACAAACTTGAAGTAAATGATTTTGTAAATGTAAAAAAAATGATTCTTNTGAAATAGCGATATACAATAAGTAATAAAAANAAATGAAATTGGCAGAAGAAGAGAAAGAATTAATCTCACAAATATCAAACAATGATAAAAATGCTTTTAAAGTATTTATTGAAAAGTATCAGAAATTTGTAATCAATGTTTGCTATAAATTTGTGAATAATCCCGATGATGCAAACGATGTGGCTCAGGAGGTTTTCATCGAAGTATATAAAACCGCAGGTAAATTCCGTTTTGAATCAAAAATACAAACATGGCTATACCGGATTGCCGTTAATAAGTCATTAAACTTCCTTCGCGATAATAAAAAATACAGGGATATACAAAGTTATTCAGATACACAGAAACCGGATATTTCACCCGTGACGGAGAACTCTCCGGAATCCGAATATCTCAGCAAAGAACGAAAAAAAGTGCTTGATATGGCTATAGATTCACTCCCTGAAATGCAAAAGGCAGCTTTCATTCTGAATAAGAAAGAATTCCTGAGTTATGAAGAAGCGAGCAAAATAATGGGTTTTTCCCTAAAAGCTTTTGATTCACTTATGTCAAGAGCTAAAAAGAATTTACAGAAGAAATTAATCAAATATTATAAACAATAAAAATTTTTCCCGGCACCGAAGGTTTTTAAAATATCCGGTGTCTAATAATTAAAGATAAAAAAATGAACTGCAAAGACATAAACAAAAATATGATTTTCTACATCGAAAAAGAAGTTTCGAAGGAAAAAGAAAATGAATTTGCGGCACATCTGGAAATATGCGGTTCGTGCTCAAGATTATTTACAGATGTTTCAGAAGTTTATAAAACTTTTAATATAAAAGAAGAAATAGAACCAAAGGCTTTTTTTGCGGAAAGTGTTTTAGGGAAAATATCACAGGAAAAATCAGAAAAAGAAACAGTATTCGACACTCCCCTGTTCGACTTTTTCTTTGTCAGATATTTCAAGGAAATAATGTATTCCGCAATAATGATAATAATTATTGTAACTACAGTGTTTTATTTAACCGAAGGTTCGTTTTCGTTCAATTTTTTATCGGATACAGAGGTAATTTCGACAAATGATGTATCAGTAAACTATTTAGATAATTAATAAAATTTAAAAAATATGAGAAAGAAAACATTAGTAATGCTTTTAGGTACGCTTTTAATAGGTATAATTATAGGTGCGCTTGCTATGAGTATATTCACACACAGGAGATGGAAATCTTTTTCAGAACCTCCTACAAAAGAAAGATTCATTCAAAAGACAACTCATTTGATAGACCCTGATGAAACCCAGCTGAAACAAATAAAACCTATTATAGAAAAATACTCCGAAAAAGCTTATGTTTTAGTAAAAGAAAATTCCAATCAAATGTTTGCAACATTTGACTCTTTATATACAGAGTTAAAACCCTTTTTAAATGACAACCAGAAACAAAAATTCGAGAAAAAAATAAATAAACTAAAATCAGAACAGTGTAAATAAACTATGATGAAAAGAAATTTAATTTGCGTTACAATTTTTTTATTATTGATAAATATATTTTCCCTCCTGAATGCAAATGCTCAGGATAAAAGAAATTTTCCAAACGTACAGGGTAAAGTTAACGGAAAAGTGTTTGATAAAGAACTCAATTCCCCTCTTGAATCTGTGACAATACAATTATTCAGAATGAAAGATTCTTCACTTGTGACCGGTGCTATTACAAATTCGAAAGGTGAATTTTCCCTTGACACGAAAGGCGGAAAATTTAAACTTGTTGCAAGTTATGTCGGATATAATACTGTTGTAGTAAATGGTATTATGATAACTCCGGAAAACAAAGAAATTACTATCGAAACTATAAAACTTGAATCCGGCTCTACGACTATTTCCCAGATTGACGTTACTGCCGAAAGAAGCTACTTTGAAGCAGGAATAGACAAAAAGATATACAACATAGAGAAAGACCTGATGAGCCAGAACGGAACTGCACTCGATGCATTAAAAAACATTCCTTCTGTTACGGTAGATATAGACGGTAATGTATCAATGCGCGGAAGCGGAAATCTGAAAGTACTCGTTAACGGCAGACCATCAAATTATGCCGGAGATATTGCATCCCTTCTCGAACAAATACCTGCAAACACAATTCAAAGCATAGAAATAATAACAAATCCATCATCAAAATACGACCCGGAAGGAACAGCAGGAATTATTAATATCGTATTAAAACAGGAACAGGAATCCGGATATTTCGGAAGTATTAACAGCGGTACAGGAACAGGTGATAAATATAATATTTCAACAAACCTTGGAATCAGAAAAGGACTATTTAATTTTACCGGAAACTACGGATTGAGGTCTTTCCGCATGGGAGGATTTGGAAACAGTTTAAGGGAGAATTTTATTAATGACACTACTTCATTTTTATCACAGAGCTCTACTTCTTCAAATAAAATGCTTTCACATATCGGTGGACTTGGAGTTGAATTCGATATGACAAAAAAAATTACACTTGGACTATCCGGTAATTATAACTGGCGCACACGGGATAGAAATGAAATATCAAATTCCAGTAACCTGGATTTCAATCAAAGTCCTACTTACGTTTATGACAGGAATAATAATGACAACGAAACAGGGAATGGTTATGAACTAACATTTAATTACAGAATGAAGTTTGATAAACCAAAAGAAGAATTAACCGGAACAGCATCATATTCTTACAGAGGCGAAGATGAAAATCTGGCAATAAATCAGTATAACAGACTACCCTATTCTCCCGATTATCTTGAGAATGATTATTCTGTAGATAAGGATTATCATGGTCTGCTTCAGTTTGATTATGTTAATCCTTTCAATGAAAATTCGAAACTCGAATTCGGATATAAAGGAACATATACAAAAATGAATTCTGATTTCAGGGCGGATATATTCGATAACATACAGCAAATCTGGATTAACAATCCTTTCGTTACGGATAACTTTGTATATAAAAGTATGATTCATGCGTTTTATGGAACATACGGCGCCAAANTCGGTTCATTTTCATTCCAGGCAGGTTTGAGAGCGGAACAGTCTTTCACAACAGCAGACCAGATTACACAGAATAAAACTTTCGAAAATAATTATTTTAGTTTATTCCCGAGTATATATTTAACTCAAACCATAACGAAAAATCAGGATATCCAATTAAGTTATTCGAGAAGAATAAACCGTCCGCGTTCTTTTTTTCTCAATCCATTTGTAGATTATTCGGACCCGCAGAACCTGCGAGCCGGTAATCCTGAACTTAATCCCGAATACATAAATTCATTCGAATTGGGGTATCTTAAATATTTTAACAGTTTTTCCCTCACATCATCAATATTTTATAAACTTACAAATGATGTAATTAACAGGATTACGACACTTTCAGACAGCAACGTAACAATGACTACTTTTAAAAATTTATCAAAAGCTTCCTCTTATGGTCTTGAATTCATTGCTTCAGGTCAGTTGTTGAACTGGTGGTTTCTGAACGGGAATTTCAGTTATTACAGAACCATCGTGCAGGGAGATTACGGAGCAGGAGAACTTGACAACAGCAATTATACCTGGTCTGCGAGATTAAACACAACTCTCTCATTCCCGAATCTTTTTGATATGCAGATTGCTTATAATTATAATGGAAAGATGGTTTCCGCTCAGGGAACTACAGACCCGTTTCAATCTTTTGATATAGCACTGAAAAGGGATTTCTTTAACAGAAAATTAACCGTTGGTTTCCGTATCAGTGATTTGTTTAATTCCTTTAAATTCAATTCCACTTCTGTCGGAACAGGATTTGACATGACAAGTACAAGAAAACGGGATTCAAGAATTGCGTTTTTAACACTGACTTATAAATTCGGAAAGGAAGCGAAATCTCAGGATAGGAAAAAACCTAAAAAAGATGAAAATGACAATAACGGCAATATGGATGATTATTAATAGATGAAACCTTTTACCTCGGATTAGATGCGTACATGGCAGAAATAACGTATGAAAAGAAAGGCAAGCGCGAATGCTTGCCTTTCTTGTTAATAGTATATAAATAAAATTCGTAGTATTTTAAAAATAAAATTTTGAAAAGATTACTAATTACAAAAAATAATATATGAAAAAATTAACAATTAAAGTCATTGCTTTTATCCTGCTGTTCTCTATACTGCCGGTTGTAAATTCAATAGGACAAAATAATAAAATAGTTTTTACAACAATCTTAAAAGAACAATTCAAGGATAAAAATGGAAATGCATTAACCGGAAAAGGAGTGGTAATAGGTGATGTTGATTCGGGAATAGATATTTTCAACCCGATGTTTTTCTTTGCTGACGGAGGAGAATTTGATTGGATTGATTCAAACGGTGACGGCAAATATTCACCCGGTATTGACGCAGTAGAAATTGACGGGAAAAATATTATTTTAAGATATATTGAAATGAAAGACAATACCGGATATATGAGTGCAGGATATCTTAAGCAGAATGAAAACATTTTTAACACCGATTTAGATTTTCTTTATGCAGATATAAATAACAACAGCAATAGAGATTATGGTGAAAAGGATGGCTTCACTGAGCAATCCCCTACTTACGGTGAACAACTTTTCATAGCGATTGATGGAAACAAAAACGGAAAACTCGATGCAGGTGAAAAAATAATTGCGTTAAAAACTTCCAAAGTCCGGGCTATTCGCGAAAAGAATGGTGTAATCAGAAGAAGAGGAATTGACCTTATTAAATCTGATATAACAGGCGTTGACCACGGAACAGGAGTATCAGGAATTATTCTCGGTGGACATTACGGAGTTCAGAAACTTCACGGCTTTGCACCTGATGCAGAATTAGTTATGGCGAAAGTTAATTATGATTATACTCCGCGGTTTGTACGGAACTTCCCTGATTTATTAAAATTTATAAGAGACGAAAAGGTAAACATAATGCTTTATGAAGATGGCGAATGGGGCTGGGAATTTATGGACGGCTCTACTGAAGAAGAACAACTTGCAGATGAAATGGCAAGAAGCGGTATAACGGTAATAGGTGCGGCAGGAAATCTTGCAACAGGTAAAATGCATATTAAAGATACTCTTAACGCCGGACAATCAAGAGAGTATAAATTCAATTGCCCTGCAACAGTATCTGGTAAAAAGAATGACGGGGCTTATGCTCAATTACTCTGGACGGATAAAACCAAGAATCTTTCTTTTCAAATAAAGACTCCGGAAAATAAGATATCTGAAGAATTAAACAATGGCGAGAATTTTATTCATCTGGGAAAATATAATATTTACTATGCAAAAGAAATATCGTCAAAAGGAACGGTTATGTTTAAATTCGGTTTCTCTGAAAAAGATTCAAACGCAGTAACGGGCAATTGGAGCATTACCGTTAAAGCCGAAGATAATGTAATCTTCGATGGTTTCCTTGTTGATATATCGCAATCGTGGGCTTATATAAGCAGTTGGACTTCAAATAAACTGTCTGATATTTCCACATTGTCATTCCCTTCGACAGGTGATAGTGTCATATCAATTGGAGCCTATGCTGTAAATGTCGGCTGGGGAGAACAAGTAGGTGATTTATGCACTTACAGCGGACTCGGTCCTGCATTAAGCGGAAAATTTGGTGTTGATATATGTGCTCCCGGTCATACAACTTTTACAACGGGTATGAATTATTCATACCAGCAGTTCAGCGGAACAAGCTCTGCTGCTCCACACGCTGTTGGAGTCGCAGCTTTGGTGTTACAATATAATCCGAATCTGACTCATTCGGATATAAAACAGATTCTTATTAATTCGGCTGTAACAGATAATTTCACAGGTGAAGTACCAAATATTAAATGGGGATATGGGAAACTTAATCCCGAAGGTGCAATAAAATACACAATGCAAAATTATTAATTCTATCTACAAAGATATCTAACACTAAGCACACAAGTTCACTAAGTAAACACGAAAAATGTTAAAATACCTTGGTGACCTAAGTGCCCTAAGTGTTAGAGTTATTACTGATTGTTAAATTTTAAATTAAGATAATGCTTCACAAAGATTACATGATGCGGATGATTGAGATTATGACAAGGGCGCTAACGAGAGTAAGTGTGCTTGTTGAAGAAAAGAAATATCTCGATGCAATTGATACAGTAACAGAAGCCGGAAAAATGATAACCGGTCTTGATTTTAAAATGCTTGAATATGTGTCCGACATTGAGCTTACGAATATGATTAAATCAAAAGATGGTTTATATAAAGGAAAATTCCTTGTACTTGGTGAATTGCTTTCCAGAGAAGGAGAACTTCACTTATCAGATAACAATCCCGGGAAAAGTTACGACAGTTACCTGAAATCATTAAGTTTTTTCATTGACGGATTAGAAGAAAATGATTCGATTGAAATAAATGAATACATTCCGAAAACAGATATTGTAATAGATGCCCTGTCCGAATACGACCTTCCTGTTCATATTAAAAAAAAATTGATTATATATTATGATATAACCGGCAGGTATTCAAAAGCAGACGATACAATTTTTGACGCAATAAAAAGCAGGGACAAAGAAATTTACAAACAAGCATTTGATTTTTATACGAGACTGCTTGAACAAAAAGACGAGGAAATTGAGAAAGGCGATTTAACAAGAGAAGAAGTTTTAGATTCCTTATCGGAGATAAAAAATTATAGAGCTTAGTCAGGATATAATTATCCTGAACATAAATTTATATATCACGTTTTGAATATATAAGCAAGGGACCGAAAAATTGCTTCAATTACAAATCGCGGGGGTCGTAGTAAGGGTCAGCCGGGGCTTTGACTTTTCCAAATTTTGTTGCGAAGAAATTATAAATCATATAGAAACCGCCGCTTACATAGGCNACAACAATCATAATTGATGTCAGCAGTCCTAAATAATCTATTAAATCTACGTTTTTAAGATATTCAATTATACCTTCAGCCATAATATGCTATATTTTAGTTATCATAATATAACAAATTTATTTTAATAAAGTGCAATAAAATTTTATCCCCCTTTACCTCTGTGTTTCGGATTGTTTTAAATTATTAAAAACAATAATTTTAACTCAATTATGGCAATAAATTTCAAAATAGGGTTCGGATATGATATCCATAAATTCTCAAAAAATCGTAAACTCATTTTAGGTGGAGTTGAAATTCCGCATAAATCCGGATTGGAAGGTCATTCCGATGCAGACGTACTCCTTCATTCAATTTGTGATGCTCTGCTTGGAGCCGCCGGACTGAAAGATATTGGTCATCAATTCCCGAACACTGAGGAAAAGTATAAAGATATATCAAGTCTTTTACTTTTAAAGGAAACCAAAGAATTAATCGCGAAAAAAAAATGGAAAGTAAACAATATTGATTCGATGATTCTGCTCGAAGAACCAAAAATTAATAAATACATTGATGAAATGAAATTAAATATATCTCTGATTCTTAATACAAAAAATATTTCTATTAAAGCAACGACTTCCGAAGGACTGGGTTTTGTGGGCAGCAAGAAGGGATGTGCCGCTTATTCCGTAGTTTTATTATATAAATAATATTTATTTGGACTTTTTTCAGCAAATAGACGAAAAGCTTTTTTACTTCATAAATAATACACTTGCAAATCCTGTCACGGATAAATTTATGCCGTTTATTACAAAGGAGGAAAGCTGGTTGATTTTCTATGTTATATTCTGGTTCATTCTTGTTTTTAACGGAGGTAAAAGGGGAATAATTGCAGGGATTTTGATTTTGATTTTAGTTGTAATTACAGACCAGTCGAGTAATCTGCTGAAAGCTTATTTTCACAGAATCCGTCCCTGCAATGTATTGCCTGATGTTCATATACTCGTAAATTGCACAGGTTCTTTTTCGTTTCCTTCATCTCACGCCGTAAATAATTTTGCGGCAGCGGTGTTATTTTCTCATTTTTATCCAAAGTACAGGTATGTTTTATTTGGCAGTGCTTTTATTATTGCATCATCAAGAATCTTTGTCGGTGTTCATTATCCGTTCGATATGCTCGGCGGAATTGTCTGGGGTGTGCTGATTTCATTATTTGTGGTTTACATTTGGAAATTAATCAATAATAAATTAAAAATTCTAAAAACTTAAACACCTTTCCTTATCAGAAAAATAAAATTAAAAAATACACTGCTGGTTGTCCTTGCCGGATTGCTGCTTGGAATTTCATTCCCCCCGATAAATTTTTTCTTCTGCTCTTTCTTCGGAATTGCTCTGATAATACATCTGGCTCTTGAGTCAAAAAACTACAAACAATTATTATTACGAAGTTATTTTATCTTTACAGTCGAGCAGTTAATTGTTATTTCGTGGATAGGATTAAGCGGATTACAATCCCACGCTGATTTGTTTCTTGTTCTCGGCGGTTTTATTACAATTATAATTCATTCTCTTTTTCTTTTAATTCCCGTATTGATTTTTTTCTTTGCTTCAAGAAATATTAAATTTAAAAAGTTTCCGAATTTCCCGCTGCTTTTATTTCCGTTTATCTGGATTGCCTTTGAATATTATCACACGCTCGGCGAAGTGAGTTTCCCCTGGCTTACAATCGGAAACGCATTCACCACACAACTTCAGAAAATCCAGTTCATTGAAATCACAGGTGTATTCGGAATTTCATTCTGGGTTTGTTCGATTGGTGTATTGCTTTATTATTTTTATATCGGAAATAAAAGTAAATGCAATGAAGGATGTTATCTGTCTTTTCGAAAAAGAAAAAATATTTACATATATCTTGCTTTGCTAATCCTGTATATACTGCCTAATATATATACTTCAATAACATCATCAGAAGATAAATACACGGATTATAAAAAAGACGGCACTATTAACGTGGGTATTATCCAGCCGAACTTCAATCCGTGGACAAAGTGGTATATGAATCCGAAATCACAGACAGAACAATATTCCGAAATGATATATGATTTAAATGCAAACAATAAAAATCTCGATTTGATAGTCCTTCCTGAAGCCGCTTTAACATATTATCTGACAGAGCCATATAATATTTCAAAATTTGAAATCCTTAAAAATATAGTTGACAGCATAAAAATCCCTGTGCTGATAGGAGCACCTGACATTGTCATTTACTCTGACTCACTGACTGCCCCTGAAGATGCACCAAGATATACAGATGGTCACAAATACAGTTCTTTCAATTCTGCATTCTTACTTGAAAAAGGCAAAGGTATAAATGAATTACAGAAATATCACAAAATCAGGCTTGTAGCGGGTAGTGAGAGAGTACCGCATCAGGATAAATTAACCTTTTTGAAAAAAATAATTAACTGGGGTGTGGGAATCAGTTCATATGAAATCGGAAAGGATACAACAATTTTTAATCTGAATAACAAATATACTTTTAATACGGCAATTTGTTATGAATCAATTTATCCTGATTTCTTCAGAAAATTTGTAAACAAAGATGCGGATTTTTCGATTGTGATAACCAATGACGGATGGTGGGGAAAACTATCCGGGACATATCAGCACAATCAATTTGCAATATTAAGGGCTGTTGAAAACAGAAGATGGATTGTCCGTTGTGCGAATACAGGTATTTCATGTTACATTGACCCGTACGGGAATATGTATCAAAAATCTGAAATAAATGAGCGCCAACTTTTCAGCGGTGAAATCGGAATAAACAAAGAAAAAACTTTTTATACGAAGCACGGGGATTTCCTCGGAGAAATCAGTATGTATTTCACGGGTCTGATAATTCTAACAGGAATCGTTATGAGATTTTTGTTACGGGATTTAAGAAAAGAGTAAAATTATAATTACAATTATTGCTACAATAATTAGAAACCAGATTGTTCCAATAACCTTTT